>JACCEC012123963.1_pt1 | contig 65270 bp, 92 predicted proteins | sample 7450121 | NCBI WGS metagenome assembly JACCEC01 (sample SAMN15323455, study PRJNA562643) | freshwater metagenome | isolation source: river surface water | place: USA:Blue River Watershed | collected 2017-08-18
AGTAAACAGCAATGGTGACCTGATACTAACAAAACAAGATGGCACAACAGTTAATGCCGGTAGCGTAATTGGCCCGCAAGGTCCACAAGGTATACAGGGCGCTCAAGGCCTAAAAGGCGACAAAGGCGACACAGGTATCAGTGTTAATAACGCTATCGTTGACGGTTCCGGTAATCTAGTAATTTATACAGACGACGGCAACATATTCAACGCCGGTAGCGTAATTGGTCCACAGGGCCCACAGGGTGAAGTCGGTCCACAAGGTGAATATGTAACCGGTGCAACAGTAAACAGCAGCGGTGAATTATTAATTACAACTAACAACAGCACTACAATTAATGCTGGAAGCATAGTTGGTCCAAAAGGCGATAAAGGTGACAAAGGTGACACTGGTAATGCTGCAACTATTACAGTAGGCACAGTTACTACAGGTTCTGAAGGTTCTAGTGCTACAGTAACCAACGTTGGAACAAGCGGTGCAGCAGTTCTAAACTTTACTATACCTAAGGGTGATACAGGTCCAGCGTTTAGTCTAAACGGAAAAACCAGCAGTGTAAACGTATTAGGCTTGGCCAGCACAACTGTTCCTAATTATGATTTAGAAGTCGATTTTGCTAACAAATGGAAAACTCCACGTAGTTTAAGTCTATCTGGAAAAGTTACAGGTCTTGCAACAGGCATAGACGGTAGTGGTAATATAAGCATCACTACAAATTTAAGCGGCGTGACTACCGACGACGTTAGCGAAGGCGGCAATTTATATCACACAACTGCTCGTGCTCGTAGCAGTGTAAGCGCCAGCACACTAAGCGGTATCAGCTACAACAGCACTACAGGTGTATTCAGTCTTAGCAGTATTCCTAATAGCAGTTTGGCATCTAGCACAATCACTATTAACGGAACTAGTATCGTTCTTGGTGGCAGCGGAACATTAACTACCAGCAACATCAATGAAGGTACAAACCAATACTTCACAAATGCTCGTGCTGATGCTCGTGCAGACGTTAGAATTGCTGCCAGCAGCATCAATGCTCTAGCAGACGTTGATACAGCTACTACACTGCCCACAAGCGGTCAGGCCCTGATTTGGAACGGTAGTGCTTGGGTTCCAGGAACAGTGAGTGGCGGCGGAAGCGGTGGTACTGGTGCAGGCGCCGTAACAGAAGTAAACGGTCTAACTGGATCAGTTACATTAACAACTGACGACATTAACGAAGATTCTAGTCCAACAAACAAATATTTCACTGATGCTCGTGCTCGTGCAGCAATCAGCGTAGGTGGTAATCTAAGCTATAACAGCTCAACAGGTGTTATTAGTTATACAACTCCTAACACAGATGCTGTCAGCGAAGGTACCTCAAATCTATATTATACAACCGCAAGATTCGATACAAGATTAGGTCAAAGCAATCTAAGTCAACTTGCAGACGTTGCAGATACTGCACCTACCAGCGGACAGGTTCTTGCTTGGAACTCTAGCACAAGTCGTTGGACACCAAGTTCTAGTGCAGGCGGCGGCGGAACTACACTAGAAAGATTGGCTGTTCAAGTTGATTATGATGCCAGCGGTAACTTAACAGGTGTAACAGTTCTAAATGGTAGCGGTAGTGCAACAATTACTTCAGCTAGTGCTTCAACTGCTGAAGTAGAATTTACACTAACAGGATTTACTGCTCCTCCTCTATCTACTGTAGTATATGGTTACCAACGTGCCAGCAACGTTTATGCAATGAGACACGTTGATAACGCTACATGGACTACAAAGAGATTTGCAGCAGGTGGCAGCGCAGGTAGTCCTACAATGTGGACAGGCTGGGATCCAACTGTTCATAAATTAACTTTAACTCTAACAAGGGCTGTTTCTTTAGCTAGTGCAGGTGTAGGTCAAACTACTCACTGTGTTGTTCAAATTACTGGGGTTGTTTGATGACTATTAATGCATGGAAGACTAGTTTCGTAGGTCTTAGCAAACCGCCAAAGGTATTGGGTGCAACTGTATCTTCTAGTGAAAACCTAGACCTTTGGCCTTATCAACTAGGACAAGACGATCCGTATTGGGCAGGTGGTATTAACCCTCTGCCTTATAGATATCGAATGACGTTTTCCTTTTCCGATCAAATTCACGGAAGCCATTTAACTAGAACTCCTTTCATTTATAATGCTCAAGATATCGAAGTAGGCGATTTCGTAGCAGGTGCTGACGACGGTAAAGTCCTGCAGATTATGAGTATCGAGAGCAAGTCGGATTATTCATTGGTTGCCGTAGTAGAAGATAGACTTCGTTATAATGTATACAAGACCGGATCAAGTATTTTTAACGTACCTGGTAACGTAATCTTTTTCCAAATTAACGAACTAGGTCTTCCGATGCTAGATCCATTACCAGGTACAGCTAGTCCTACTTTCTATGCTAACGTAATGAGTCGTTTCCAATATATGAATCCTTTGACAAATTATCTGCTGGTTAAAACAGCACACGGATTCGAAAAAGGAGATGCTATCTGTATCGAGAATGGCGAATTTGTTTTAAGTGATGCAGATAATATTACTAAATTTATAGGAACAGTTATTGAACCGGGTCCTGGCCCTGATCAGTTTATACTAAGACCTGCTAACGGTATCATTGACTTTGTTCCAGGACTTCCAGGAAATGTAGGTGATTATGTTTATCCTAGCATAAACGGGTCTGGCGATTTAACCACTAACGATGCTAGCCAACGTCCTATTTTTATGAAAGTTGCAGCAGCCATTCCAACTTTTACTATCGGCAGTAATTTAGATCCTGCAGGCAACGATGGCGACGTTATCGAAATCAACAAAGTTCAGTTGACATTATCCAGTGGCAATGGCACATACAACTTAGACGATGCTATTACAATAATTAACACAGAAACAGCTATTCATAAATTAACCGCCGATAAAGTCAACGGTGTTACTAACGTAACTAGTAATATAGCTAATTTAGGAAGTGCTTACGGAGTTATTGCCGGTTATGTTCCTTTTAGTGCAGAAATTAATGGTGTTGTTGTTAACTTTTCAACAACTACTAGTGGTAGTGTAACGTTCGGAGATAGTGCGGTTGCCGACGCTAACGATATGGCATTTGATATTAATCAGGCAGCTATACCAAATATAGCTGCCTCGGTAGCAGGAACAGGCGAGTTAGTTATTACCAACGCTGTTGGAGGTGCTATCAATATAGTCAACGTTGCTAACGATGTAAACAACAATCCATGGGCAGGTGCTAACAGTTTATCTAGTATCGAGTTATCAACTCCTGCGAATACCACTAACTTTGTTCTACGTCTTACCAGAACAGATGGCGGCCCGATGACCATCCGCGATGTTCAAGGTCAGTTTTTTAACGATGCAGGTGTCATCAGCGGACAGAATGGACGTTATGCCTTAGGACTGTATATCGAACAAGGTTTAAGAAGTAGTAAAACTACTATGGTCGCTAATATTGCTGCCAAGGACGCTCTTTATCCATTGCCAGGGGACCAGGCTCATGTAATTGATGCAGGCAATGGCGAATGGGCAATATATCTATTTGATGGTGAGGCATGGAGTAAGATAGCAAATCAACGTAGCGAAGCCACTGACGCCAGAACACTAATTTTAGATATTGATTTAAATAATTATCCCGACGGCGGTACAGAAACAATAGGATACATCAGTGCTGACAGAACCATCGTCAACACCAGAGTTTTAGTTACTTCTGCTGCAAACACAGCCGCAGTAACCGTGGGAACAACAGTTAATTCATTAGAATTAATGGAAGCTAGAGATTCGGTCTTGTCAAAAACAGGACAGTATTCTGTAGAATCGAATTATAGAACAACTGGATACACAGAAATTATCGCAGATATTTCTAATCCTGATCAGGACGCTGGCCAGTTTACAATAATATTAACATACGTTTAAGGAGATACTATGCCTAAGTTAGACGAAGACGATTTCGTAGATCCAGGTAATTTACCATCTATTGCTCAAAGCAAATCAGGTCCCGCACCTGCAACTAATTATGGTGCAACACCAGCAGCCGGAGGTTACGGTAGTAGTTTTGGCGGAACTACAAATATTGGCCAACAATATAATGCAGCACCTGCTATGGACAGAAATGCAGCAGGATCTAATGCAGCTCAAGGCGCAGATGTGTTAGTCAAGCATAGCAAAGAAAGCGAAGACTGGATCAATAAGAAATGGCGTCCAGTTATGGGATGGGTCTATATGGCTACTTGTACCGCAGACTTCGTTCTATTCCCAATTCTTTGGAGCTTGCTACAAGCTGTTCAAGGCGGCCAAGTCAGCAGTCAATGGAATCCGATTACCCTACAAGGTGCCGGATTATATCACATTGCTATGGGTGCTGTTCTTGGTATCGCTGCTTACGGCAGAACCAAAGAGAAATTAGAACAGAAGCAATAACTAGTAATATGGAAACACAAGAGTTCGATCATTACTTTAGACTCTGTATAGGGCGTAAGATCAGCAGCGAAGAGGCCAGACAATTCCTCTTCGCTGTTAACGATCATGCAGACGTAGAATCTGACAGCGAAGATGTTGTTATGGTCTATCATCTAGACGAAGAAACTGGCGCCCATTGCTATGATGTTCGATTGTCCAAAGATGTTGAAGCCGAACAAGGCGATGAAATATTACATGGACTAGAAGAAATTTTCCCCACAGACGATTTTGAATGCGAAAGCAGCATGGACTCTGTTAGTGAACAACAAGTTCTTAATCGTGCGGTAATGGAACAGTTGACAAGATCCCTCATCTAGTATATACTTGCTAGATGCATTCTATATCTACCCAAATATCTTTTTCCCAAAATCAAGTTGACGAATTTGGTAGGCTCAGTGGAGACGATGGGCCTATTCATTCTGTCCATGGTGTGGTCCAAAGCGGATTAATCGTTGGTTCTTTACCAAAATGTTTTAGAAAATTGATGATAGAAAACAAATTGCTAGAAGGATACACTCATAATGTAAGTGTTATATTGGAAGCAAAATTTCGGAAAAAATTATACGTTGATACCCTGGTTACCGTAGAGTTTACTTATAATACGCTCGATACCAATAATTTACATTTAGAATGGCAAGTGTTCGATGACCAAACTAGATACTGTAACGGTATGTGGATTGTGCATAAATCAAAAAGTTGACACATATTTTTATCGATGCTATAATTGTAGCATGACTAACATTACCCGACGTATTGGTTTCGCTTGCAAGTGGATCGACCACCCACATCAAGTCAATGGCATCAAGCCCAAAGACGATTGCAAAAAATACAACACTGGTTCTACCACTGTAGCATGGCTAAACAGACAGAGCCGTGATAAGGCTGTAGAAAAGTTATGGGACCTTATGAAAGGTAACATCGAGGCCGCACGTTTATTAGTAGAAAGAGTAGGTAGTTTAGATGCAAACCTTAGAATGGTTCGTTTATCAAGTGATATCTTACCAGTATACACAGAGCCTACTTGGAGTTGGTTTTGGCGTGAGTCTGACACTGTTGCTTATGCTGAAAGACACTTTGCCGAGATTGGCCGCATTGCTCGCGACCGTTCTGTTCGTCTGTCTTTTCATCCGGGGCAATTCACAGTTCTTGCTTCAGATAATGATGACATTGTCAGTCGTAGCATAGAAGAATTTGAATATCATGCTGACATGGCTCGCTGGATGGGCTATGGTCAAAAGTTTCAAGACTTTAAAATTAATGTGCATATTGCAGGTCGTCGTGGGCCCGATGGTATCAGAGCAGCATACCAACGTCTCTCGGCCGAAGCACGTAATTGTATCACAATCGAAAACGAAGAAAATGCATGGGGACTAGAAGACTGTCTTAAACTAAGCGATTTGCTGCCTATTGTCCTTGACATCCATCACCATTGGTGTCGCGAAGGTGAATACATCGATCCCAACGATCCCCGAGTTACGCAGGTTCGAGATAGCTGGCGAGATGTTCGTCCTGCTATGCACTACTCCGTATCACGAGAAGACGTCCTGACCCAGCATTGTGCCAACACATTGCCGGACTATAAAACTCTACTAGAGACCGGTCATAAAAAAGCCAAGCTCAGAGCACACAGCGACTTTTATTGGAACAATGCTACTAATCAATGGGCATTGGCTCACAACGAGTGGGCCGATATCATGTGCGAAAGCAAAGGTAAAAATCTCGCTAGCTTTAAGTTGGCAGAACTGTTAAAATGACAGAAGCAATTCTAAGAATCTATGAGGACATGGTGAAAATGTTCGGAGACAAATTGCCTGATCCCGAACATTCTCCCAAAGAATTTGAATATTTTGTCAGGCTTTATCTTTATGAAAAGAAAGTAAATGAATCTAATAGAAGTATTTGAAGCATTTGGTGTTAAGGCCAAAGATAACACCCCCAAGCTAGAGCCAACTTTAGAAAACATTGTTAGGCAAATTTATCTGCACAGCACAGAACGAGCAGGTCCGTGGATTGCTGGCGGCATGGGTAGACAGATTGTTCTGGGAGAAAAGAAATTTAACGACATTGACGTTTGGTTCAGAGATAAGTTTCAATTCGAAGAAGTTTATAATAGGCTGTCGGATCAATTTGGTTATAACATGTATGAAAAGTTTTCCAGCGATAATGCTCAAACATACCAAATTGGAGATCACAACGTTCAACTGATTCTACGCAAATGGTATCCCAGCTTAGATGCAGTGTTTGCCGACTTCGACTTTACCTGCTGTCAGGTCGCAGTCAATGATGACTTGACTGCATATGGTCCTGGCGTCGAGGATGCCAAGAATTATGCGCTCAAGTTAAATCGTTTTGACGAACGAGCTTTTCTTGCACGTTACGCCAAATATGTAGGCTACGGCTATGTTATGAATCCCGATGAATTTATTCAAATCATCGAAAACAACACAATGAACTATGAATTTGATGGATCAACTCTCGGATATTGAAATTGGTAAAGCCCGGTTGCTGAGCCAATTAAGCGGCAGGCCTGCACACATCGCAGGCGATGTTTTCGTGTGGAACGGCTGTATCATTGACAGAGCTACTGCTATCGTAGCACTACTAAAAGCTAATAATCAAGTGCCAGTCAGCGATGGTGTGAAAATGACAATGCACCAAAACTTCTACGAAAAGTTTAAAGATTTCGAAGAGACAGAAAATTTAGTGTTCAATGATACCGACAAAGATCCTGCTGTCAATGCCAGAATTTGGTTTAATGCCGTTTGCAGAACCATTAAAAAGACCACAGAGTCTTTGCCCAACGATGTAGTTAAACAAATTTTAATTGATCTACACCGTCAATGAATTAGTGACCAAATACTAATTTAGTGGGGTAAAAATGTTGCACCGCAACATAAATAATGTTACAATAGAAACATACAACGCTCAATAGAGGTTGTTGGTAAACTTGCTTAATTAAGGAGAAATTATGTTTACATTAGATACCGTTATCGATACCGTACAAAGCGGCAAAAAGACTTTCGTTAATACATTCGTAACCAACGAAACAGTTAAGAAGGCGTTAATCAATTTCGTTGACGCACAAACTGCCTATACTAAAGAAGCTGCTAAAGCTGGCACAGATGCTTTTACAACTGTTGCCAAAGAAACTGTTACTGCTATGCAAAACGCTTCTAAGTTCGATTACACCAAGTTCGGCGAAGGTGTTATGAAGGCTTACCAAGCAACTACATCTAAGAAATAATTTAATTTCATTTTAAATCAACCCCGGCTAAATATAAGATTAGTCGGGGTTTTTTATTATGCGTTTATTCGAATTAGAACAGCCAGCAGTTGGCGATATCTTAGAACTAGAACTAGGAGATGCAATAGTTGAAGCTGTGATCACTGCCATCGAAGGCGACGAAATCATTGCTGAAACAGACAACTATCAAGGTGCAACACTCTTAGCAGAAAGCTACGGTCGTTATTACTGCTCCACAGATAAAAAGTGGAAGGAACGCAAAGGTCCTAAGCAGACAAGAAAAAGTGTGTCTGAAGCTGAATATCAAGGTCGAGATGTCAAACTAGGCAAGCCCATGCAAGGTGACGTTAAGAAGTTTAAGGTCTACGTTCGAGACCCTAGCACAGGCAATGTTAAAAAAGTAAACTTCGGTGACCCTAACATGCGTATTAAGAAGTCAAATCCTAAACGCCGCAAGAGCTTCCGTGCTCGTCACAACTGTGCAAATCCAGGCCCAAGAACAAAAGCCCGTTATTGGTCATGCAGGAAGTGGTAAATGAAATTCGACGACTTGCTGGGTATTACACCGCCTAAGAAAGTTGAACGACAGTTCACTGACATGGAAAGAGCCATCATGGAAGGCGGCGGCGAAATATTGCCCGACGATGTTTATTTCCTGCAAAAAGAATTAGAACAGCAGTTTGAAAACTTTGCTGATGGAAAGAAACCTGGCCGTAAAGGTTTAGCCAAGCGTATGGGCGTTGATTGCAGCAAGAGCGAAACTGCTCTACGTAAGATTGCTAAAAATAGCTCAGGGGAGCGTCAGCGTATGGCACATTGGTGTGCTAATATGAAGGGCGGCAAAAAATGAAAAGATATATTAGAATAATAGAAGCCGTAAATAAAGGCTGTCCTGTTGCTACACACGACTTAGAAGTAAACGTTAAGAATCGTCAAGCAGCTATAGATAATCATCACTATGGGCCTGCTAATCCAGATGAACCTGGTGATTACTGGAAAGTGGCCGCCAAGCAATGGGGCATTAACGAAAAAACTGCTCGTACAATGACCTGCGGTAACTGTGCAGCATTTAACATCACAGATGCCATGTATAAATGTATACATGATGGCATGGGCGAACAAGCATTCGAAGAAGAAAAAACTAGAAAAGCAGCTGACTTGGGCTACTGCAATTTTCTACATTTTAAGTGTGCTGGTACACGCAGTTGTGAACTTTGGGTCACAGGCGGCCCTATTGTAAAATGATTAAACTCGCAGACAACAAATTTAATGAAGTAGGTCGCTGGGAAAAGCCAATTGACAAGTTAGTATTCATACCTTTAAAAGAAGATGTGGATTTGTTTGATCAAAATGGTTATGATCTCACAATAATTGAACAGCATTTTGCTCGTAGTAATAATACCAAATATACTTGGCACAGGGAACATATACGTTGTATCAAGCAAGACTGGTTCACACAAGGTCATAAAATAGAAGGAGCAGTCCTAAATCATAGTAATCTGTTTGAACGCAAAGGTTATGCCGGTGCTGCATTAGAACAACTTAAACGTTGGAGTAAAGAACTTCCTTTGGTTAATAAAATTGCAGCACTAAGGCCAAAATGGGGTCTAGATTTTAGCATGGACTATGCAGATCGACAGGGCAATGCATTTGAAATCCTGCACTGGGAATGGGACAGTTTTGATTATATAGAGATTGAAACCATAAGACAAATTATAGAGCCAAGACTACAGTCTATAGACTGGGACGATGCTGCACAGGAAATTCTCAAACGCAAAGATAAATGGCATCACTTGGACTTCTTTGCACAAAGCCGTTGGAAGTGCGAATACTTTGGTATTCCCAACGAGCGATTTAAAATGGTCGCTTGGCAATAAATAACTTTATGAAAAAACTACTTACTTTATTATTTTTAGTGCCAGCACTAGCCATGGCACAAGCACCTAAACAAAAACCTGGTGTTGTCTATGACTGGAAAATTAACCGAGTTGTTGACGGCGACACGGTTGAAGTTGCTACACCGTGGACTCCTGAACCTCTTCCAAAGAAGATGAGCATTCGTGTGTTTGGCGTTGACACTCCAGAAAAAGGCTTCCGTGCTAAGTGCCCCCAAGAAGATCAGCGAGGACAAGCTGCAACTGCATTTACTAAAAAAGTAATTACAGAAAGTAAAGTTGCTCAGGTTATGATTATGGACTGGGACAAATACGGTGGTAGAATGCTAGGCGATGTTATCCTAGACGGTAAGAGTCTACGCAGTATGTTGATTGCTAATGGATTTGCTCGTGAGTATTATGGCGAAGCAAAAACAAGCTGGTGTAACTGATAGAGACTTACCGTGGTGGTTTGAGCTATACCACACTGCTTGGATCGTTTCCTTTTTTGCAGTGTGGTATTGTTTTGGCTTGCTGTGGTTATTTGTGTTCCTACTTGTAGTAGGTGCTGCCTTTTTAACTTTTGCTTAGAGCTTTTCGTAGACAAAATACAATCTATCGTTGGCATCCTTTTTGAATGTTTCTAACTTGAGATTGTATTTTTCTGCAAACTCGTTGACTACTTCAAAACTCCAGGGGAAGATATCAACGTATGGTCCTGTCTTGTGCGGAATACCTGGATTAGCACGTAAGTAAAACTTGCCACCCTGTGCAAGAAGATTCACGCAGGCACTGAATCTTTCCTCAATTTCATCCCTACTGTTAAAGTTTATACTGCCTAATGCTATAACAACATCGTGACTACCTGGCTTTACTTTATAGTCTAGAATATCAACTTGATAGTCTGCACAGTTATTGTAAGGATCTATACCTACAATATTATGTATTCTACCCTTAAATGGATGATAGCCGCAGCCTACATCTAGGACTTTTTTAGGGTTTAGTTTGTTCACTTCTTCTGCTAATTCCCAACCCGTGTAATCATAGTCACCTGTTCTGGGCTTCCAGATTTCGCTGAAGAATCTGTGTATGTATCGTTCGCTGAGGTCATCTACAATTTCTCGTAGGGTGCCAATGTAATCGCAGGGCAAGCTCAGTTCTGCTTCTACGGCATCTTTAAACTTTCGGTAGCGGGCAGGAGTCCAGGGCAAATTCTGGACCACAGTATTTTCATCTATAGCTTCGGAAATTTTTGCATACTTGGGTAAATTAAAAGCAGCTTGTAAATTTTTCTTAAGAAGTGCGAAAATTTTAGTGTTCATAGTAATTTTTTGAGTTTCTGGATAAATATTTCTGTCTTAGAACAGATTTTTAAATGCATGTAACTATATATGCTCATGATTCAAGGAATAAAAATGAAAAAACTATTAGCAGCCGTTTTTACTGCACTGCCAATGCTATCCTTTGCTTGGCAACCCACTAAGCCTATTACTGTAGTATTTCCAAATGGACCCGGCGCCGGTAACGAAATTTCATTCCGCATTGTAGCTGAAATCGTAGAAAAATCAACAGGTGTTAAGTTTGTACCTGAGTATCGTCCTGGTGCAGATGGCAACATTGCTATCAATCACTTTGTAACCGTACCGCGTGATGGCCACACTATTTCAGTTCCTGCTTGTCAATCAAATTGGGTCACACCTGAAATCTGGTATTCCAATATGATCAAATATAATCCAATGGACCTAGAACCTATTGCTAACATTGCTCGCAGTCCATTAGCATTCTGGGCACACCCCAATAGCAAGATCAACACTCCTGAAGAATTTGTGGCTGCTATTCGTAATAGACAAAAAATGACAGTGGCCATTGGCGGCGGTGGCCACAAACTGGCAGTAGAATATCTTGTAGACAAAGTCAGTGTTCCTGGCACCGATAACCTACAAACTGTAATGTATAAAGGGCCAGCACAGGCACTATTAGATGTCATGGGAGGACATGTAGAATTTGGTGTAACTCCTGTAGCTGTAGGCTATCCACATGTGCAGGCAGGCAAGCTCAAGTTTATTGGCATTGCTGATACACGCACTTTACCAGGACTTGAACATGTTCCTTTAATGAGCAAGGCTGCTCCTGGTCTTAGCATACATGGCTGCTGGAACATGGTATTGCCTCCAGGTACACCGGCCGAAATACAAAAATGGTATGCTGATCATTTTGTTCCAGCAATTCGCAGTGCCGAAGCTGCTGCTAAGTTTAAAGAAAACATGATGTATATCACCCCTGCTGAACATAGTCCTGCAGGTGTCAGAGCTAGCATGGCACGCCTGCAACAGACATGGCAACCTATTGCTCGTAGAATTAATCCTAACCAATGAAGATAGGTATATCTATGGAGATGACCCGTGTGCTACGTGATACGTGGCATGCGGCACTGAATCACGAATGGTATGATATATTTGCAGGACACGAAATTGTCCCGTTATCATGTCACGGATCTTTACCACAAACAGATGAATTTGACTTGATTGTGTTGACTGGCGGCAACGATACTGTTAAATTTAAAACCTGGCGAAATAACCTATACCCTCTTCGCGACGAATTTGAGTCTGCATTGATTAAACAGTGTTTACTAACTCGCACACCGCTAGTGGGTATTTGTAGGGGTAGTCATTTTCTTAATTTAGAACAAGGCGGCACTGTGCGTCTAATGGAGCAGCCCTATGACAATGTAAAGATACAGTTGCCCGAATTTGAAGTTACTTGTCATCATACCATATGTATTGACCAATTGGCAGATGATTTTGAAATCTTACAACAAGATAGTTCGGGTGTCATAGAACTTGCGATACACAAAATAAATAGACAGTTAGGCATCGGCTGGCACCCTGAACGAGCAGTAAACGCTCATACCAGATCCTATGTATTAGATTTAATCAACAAACTATGAAATATATTTTTGTAGCCGGAGCTCCCGGCAGTAAATGGTCTAGTGTAGTTAAAAATATTTACTACAGTCCGGACATCGACCAATCCGATTATAGAGACGACTGGACCTACTATCACGATGCTTCGGGTAAAATGGATCTCATGCATCTTGGTGCATATTTTGATCCCGGCATGGCCTGTGATTTACCCGAAAGAATGAGCACTTTAACTAAAAGTCAAGCGGAAGAAAAATTTGATGCTCCTTTTAACAGTAACGGTAAAGGCATTAGAATAATTAAAAGTCATATTTTCAGCTACGAAGAAAATATCGAATATCTCAAAGAACAATGGCCGGAATCTCCTATCGTTTTAGTTCACAGATCCGACGATAGCTGTTTAGGGTGGTGGGTTAAATGTGGTCATTTTAATATTACATACCCTAGCTATCACGGCTATTATAAAGACTTAAGGCACATGGCAGAAATTATTCGACGTCAAAATAAAGGCATACTTTCTGCATGGTGGGCATATAAAGGAAAGTATGTTGTTGATAATGTGCAATTGGCAAAATCCTTAAATATTGCTGTTCCGCCTGAAGAATATAAACAAGAATACGTTGTTTCTGATGTAAGGGTAAAAGTAATATGAAATCAAGTTGGGACGCAACTAAAGAAACAAGTAAGTATCATTTCGATACTTTTAAAAAGGACCGATTTGAAGATGTTATACATCAATTAGGACATTTGCCAGTAACATGGCAAGATGATCTGCCTGCAATTATTGAAAATAGTAAGCCAGCAAATTGGGAAACTCGTGCAGTAGGCAGACCGGGTGCATCTTATCAGCAGCCTGACTTAGCAGCAGAAGAATATGATTTAGAACGTGCCGGTGCAGATCCTAAGATGATTATTACAAATTTAAATTGGACTATTCCCAACAGCCTTAAAAAAGTCAGCGAACTATTTGCTCTAGATGATTGTATGGAACGCATACATGTTCAGTGGCCTGGTCAGGTGTGGAATCTGCACATAGACAAACTGCAAAAGTGGGCACCAGATGATCCTAGTAAGGTCATGCGTATTTTTATACAGTTAACTGATTGGCAACCGGGACAATTCTGGGAGTATGGCAACTATCACTGGCGTCAGTGGCGTGCTGGCAGTGTTACTACCTTTGATTGGCCTAATACTCCTCACAGCACTGCTAACGCAGGATATCATCCCAGGGTTACTCTACAATTAACAGGTGTAGTTACAGAGCAAACAAAACAATTCTTAGCATCCTTATCATAAATAGAATAATAAGAACCCACCTTAGGGCCGTTGTCGCTAACGGTTATCTGCGTTAATCGCAGGAGGCGTCAAACAGGCGGCTGCTGCCTGGACCACGATTACGCCAGATCGTGCTCAAAGTGAGCATTTTATTTTTCCCATGAAAACAATAATTTTAGTAGCACTACCAGAAGAGTTAGATGCAAGTTTAGTAGATTGTCCTGTAGTTTATACGGGAGTCGGTTTAAGCAATGCGGCAATGATGACCTATGATGCTATCATACAGCATCAGCCAGATAGAATTATAAACTATGGTAGTGCAGGCAGTTTAAAAAATATTACAGGGCTAAACAGTGTAGCAGCAGTTTGTCAACGTGATGCTGATTGCAGTCCTCTAAGAGAACGCGGTTTTATGTTGGGAGAAAACATACTATATTATCAAAGCGGAAATACAGGTATTCGCTGCGGCAGCGGCAATAACTTTGTTACAGATCCAGATCAGTGGACTAAGGATCACTGCGATATCGTAGACATGGAACTATGGGCGATTGCTAAAGTATGTGATTTACATCGAATACCATGGACCAGTATGAAGTGGATCAGTGATAATGCCGACAGCGAAGCAGGTAATACCTGGGAAAGTGCATTAAAAGCTGGCCAAGAAAAATTCCTAGAGTGGTTTGCTCTTAACCACAAATAACACCGTCAATAATAAGCTCGTATTAATATAGACTTTATTTGGATTAAAACATCCAAATTTTAATAAATATATTAAACGCACAATTTAGGAGCGAATTATGACTATCCAATACATAGCAGGACCTCGTGGTTTACGTGGTCCTGAAGGTCCAAGGGGCCCTCAAGGCCCTAGGGGACCACAGGGCCCTGTCGGCGAAAAAGGTGAAACAGGGCCGCGCGGCCCAAGAGGTTATCACGCAGCGGTCATCGAAGTAGATGGCGGTGGTGCTGCTAGCGTTTACGGAGTAGACGACATAGAATTAGACGGAGGGCCAGCATAATGGCAAACAAAATACAAATTAGACGAGATTTGGCAGCCAACTGGACTACTGCTGATCCTACATTAAGCCAAGGCGAACTAGGCTATGAATTAGACACAGGCAAACTAAAAGTAGGTAACGGGATTGATTCTTGGATCAATTTAAACTACTTCGACGATCAAAGTTTTAGCGGAAGTTATAATGATTTAAGGGATAAACCATTCATACCTAGCGATGTTGCAGATATCACAAATGCAGCCAGTATTGATTACGTAGACACTTCGATAAATGGCCTAGTGGCCGGCAGTGTATCTGCATTAGATACACTAAAAGAACTAGCAGATGCGTTGGGTAATGATTCTAATTTTGCCGCAACAGTTACTAACTCACTATCACTTAAGGCTAACTCTGCAGATTTATCAGCCGTGGCTACTAGCGGTAACTACAACGACCTGTTAAACAAGCCTACATTATTTGATGGTGCTTATAATAGTCTAACTGGAAAGCCAACTCTATTCAGTGGTAACTATAACGACTTGTCTAACAAGCCCACACTGTTCAGTGGCGACTATGACGATTTATCAGATAAACCCACACTGTTCAGTGGCGACTATGATGACTTAACAAATAAGCCAACTCTATTCAGCGGCGATTACGACGACCTAACACATAAACCAACACTATTCAGTGGAGACTATGACGACTTAACTAATAAGCCAACATTGTTTAGCGGTAGTTACAATGACCTAACTGACAAGCCAACGCTATTCAGCGGTAACTATAATGACCTAACTAATAAGCCAACATTATTCGACGGTCAATATAATAGTCTGTCTGGAAGACCTGTTCTTTCTACTGTAGCAGGTACTGGTGATTATAACGATTTAAATAACAAGCCAACATTATTCAGCGGTGATCACAAGGATCTAACAGGTATTCCACGTATACCTGTGTATGCCAACTCCGGAGAAAGAGATACTGCTATACCAACCCCAGCAGCCGGGATGATGGTATTGACAAGTAATGCTCTGCAAGTTTATAATGGCATTTCTTGGATCAATATATAATTAAATTATGCACTGATCACAAACCCGCTTCGGCGGGTTTTGTTTTGTTTGATTAAGGTAAATATATTAATACTTGGGTTTGACGATGAAAATCACACAGATTATAACAGAAACAGTTGACGGCAAAAACCTGCACCTAGAGCACCTTGACGACGAAATATGGAATCGAGGCTATCAGGGTGCTGTAGAAGCCATTGGCTATATAGAAGGTGCAGCAGGACTATTGCACGGCCAAACAGACGGCCGTTATTTTGCCACTAAAAAATGGGACGGTAGTCCTGCATTACTAGTAGGAACTGATCCAGAAACAGGTCAGTTTGTCATGGGCGATAAGGGCATATTCAGCGGCACAAAAGAAAACAAAATATTCAAACCTGCAGATGTAGATCGTGTAAAACCCGACAAAATTAAAGGCGGAGAAAAGGTAGACTACAGCGGTCTAAGAACTAAATTAAAAGCAGCCTTTAACTATCTTAAAGATCTCAACTACGGAGATAAAATTCTACAGGGCGACTTGTTATGGACACAAGGCGATGGATCGAGCGGCTGGCAGGAAATAGACGGTGCTCGCTATTGGACATTTACGCCCAACCTACTTACCTATGCTGTCCCAGAAGGTCCTTTAGCTGATAAGATGAGTCGTGCTAAAGTTGGCATAGTGTTTCACACAACATACGAAGGCGGCCCAACTATTGCAGATATGACTGCTAGATTCGGTGCTGATGTCAGCGAGCTAGGATCTAGTCCTTATGTATGGTACAGAGATGCTGGCATTAAAGATGTCAGTGGCAGCGTGACACTGACACGCAAAGAAAGTCTAGAATTAGAAATAGCTATCGCTGAACTACACAGCTTCTTATTAGGCATCGGTGAAGAAACTTTCACTTGGTTAGAATCTACTATTGCTGGACACGGTATTAGGGACTTGATTAAGATTGACATCAACAAGATGGTTCGTGCTGGACAAATGAATCGTCCTGAAGTTTATGTAGCACAGTTTATACAGCGACTAGAAGAGCGTCTAAGTGCAGACATCGCCAAGTTAAAAACACAAGCAGGGCAGGATCGCAAACGTGCAGCACAAGAAGAAGCATTGGCTTACATTCGCAAGCATCAGGATAACATAGAGAATGTATATATGTTGTTCTTGGCCATACAGAGTGTCAAGGATAGACTACAACAGCACTATGCAGCTATACGTCAGATAGATACGTTTATTGCCCGTCCAGATGGCAGCTTTGATGTAAAACCCGAAGAAGGTGTTGTTATCGTCGACCATTTAGGCAAAGGTGGCAAAGAAGCAGTTAAGATTGTAGACAGACTAGAGTTCAGTCGAGAAAACTTTTTGAAGACTAGACAGAGATGAAGATCAACGAATTAGAATTACAAGAAATAGAACGCCTGAGCAAAAGTGGTTTTGAAGGTGGCAAGGACTACTTAGATAGCTATGGTAGAGAAAAGTCTGTTCAGAAATTACCTGGAGGCAGCGGTCTGCTGTATTCCATAACTGACGACCGTGATGGTGATTTTATTATCAAGCTATGGGACAAAGACAACAAAGATGCATTTGAGCCCACACCAATAGATACCCAGCGTCCTTCTTTTTATACCAGACGAGAGTGGGAACAACGCATAGAGCGTATCAAACAACGAGATATGGAACGCAAGCGAGTATATGATAGATCACCTGGTAAATTGATAGGTCAACTTACAGTAAACGATGTTAGCAGGAGTTTCCCACTTCCTGGTGCTGTGCAAGTTGGCACTATCACTGTTCACGAAGACTATCGCGGCATGGGCTTGGCTAAGGCACTGTATGGTATTGTGTTGACTATTATGAAGCGTCCGTTACTTGCTGGTTCTAGTCAAACACCCGGCGGTCGTAAAAACTGGTTAAGCCTAAGTCAAATCCCCGGCGTTGAGATGAAGGGTTATATAAAAGTAGATGACTATGATCTAGAGACCCGAGATACTTCTAACATGCCGGCTCGCGATAAAAGATGGAATGATAGTCAAAACAAACAAGCGGAAAAAAGAATAGACACTATCATGGGCCAATTGGGCGGCCAATATATCGGTGCAAGCAAATGGGGCAGTCATTATTTTGCTTTCGATGTTAAACCTAACACATCTAAACAAGAGTTAGAAGCACATGTGAATACGAATCTTAGTAAAATATATGGCGGCTATTATTCAAGTGGCGGCTTATATGCTGTATGGACGGGACGAGCATGAAAATAAATGAAATCACCGAAGCACAAGTTCCAAGTGTGCGTGAACAAATAATCGCAGACATGGAAAAGCACGGCGGTGATATCAGCGAGTATTTTGTGCGTTTTACCAATCAAGACAAATTGGGATTTAGCGATAGACAAACTTTTAAACGAACTCCTGATGTTGATGATCCTAAATTCGATTTTGATGCCTTAGGTCAAAATATAGGAAGACGCAGTTTATGGTTCTATCCTGCTGCATACTATCTCAAAGAAAAACACGGCACCTATGCCACAGACCTTCCTTATGTATGGTTAGTTAAATTAAAACCTAATGCCTGGTTACAGACTGTAAAAGATGGAGACAAACAGGCAATAGCAGCACCTACTGGTAAACAGCGTGTAGGAATAATCAGAATGACTCGACCTCCAGCAGCAATATTTTTTACCTATGGCTTTGATGTTGTAGGTCGTTATTATGACTATGCAGGACAACATCAAAGACACGGCCAAGTTAAAGGCAGGCCTGCACCTAGTTTTTTTGATAGAATAAGAGGCACTGCATGAAATTATTAGAACTTAAACAGCCAAATATTATTGTCGTCTACGGGGGAGGCTTTCAGCCATTCCACGAAGGACACATGAGCAGCTATAGACAGGCCAAGGCAGCATTTCCAGGTGCCAGTTTCTTTGTAGCTGCCAGTAACGTAACCACAGAGCGTCCTTTCCAGTTCAGCGAAAAACAATTCCTAGCACAACAGGCAGGCGTAAAAGATCCTTTTGTGCAAGTAGGTACAATGAGCTATGTCAATGACAATGGACGCAAAGTTACCAGCACGCCGCTTAATCCTCTAGAAGTTCTACAGCATTTTAATCCTGAACGTGATGTTTTAGTTATTGTTCGCAGCGAACGTGATCCAATGAAAACCACAGGCACTAGTTACTATCAACCATGGACTGGTGTAGAATCTGCAGAACCTTTTAACAAGCATGCCTATATCTACGTAACTAAGAAACACGATTTTAGTATTGCAGGCAATCCTGTTTACAGTGGCAGTCAGGTAAGAGAATTATACACTGGTGCAGATGATGATACCAAAGTGCAGATTCTACAGGACCTATATCCCAAGGCCACTAACCTAAAGCGTATCAAACAAATATTTGACAAGAGATTAGCCGGTGTTAGCGAAGCAAGTTTAGCAACTATGAGATCTTACTTTGCTGGCGACAAAGACGCCGAAGACGAATTAGAAATAACCAAGCAGAGAAAATACTACGACGAGCTAAAGAAAAAAGAAGCAGAACTAGCTAATAAGTATCCTGCACAGGCTAAGAAATTTACGCCTATTACCAATAGAATTACTAGAGTAGAAGATTTAGATCCGGATGTTGAAGCCGAAAACTTATTAGAGTTCCTACGCAAGATACACAAGCGATGGGCCATAGTAAGTAAAAGAGGCGGTAAGCCATTAGTATACTTCAAAGGCGAAGGCAAGCCCAGTGAAGATTGGGTAGAACGTCAGGAACGTAGAATTCGAAAGCATAAGAAGAAATGAAATACACAGAAATACTTGAACAACTGATCAACGAAATCAATATGAGCCCTAACATATTGCGTAGGCTTGCAGCTAATATTGATGCTCGTGCTGGTATGGAATTTGAAATGATCGTTCCTGAAATTGGCAGCTTAGATGATGATGACTATTTCGACAGCGAACCCGATTACGATGAGGACGAAGAGATCAGAGATTTCAGCGATATAAGAGAGTTTTTCTATGACGGCGAACACAACAGTCGCCGTGCAGTTGAACGTCTAATGGATGAAATCGAAGGCGAATATTTAGACAGCGACTGGCTCAGTGAAAAGAAGATGGAAGCATGGGCTGATGCGTCCTATGACTCTATTAAAGATTTAGTTGACAGAGATTACGCAGACGACCTAAGAGACCAGGCAATGGATGAAGTCAGTGCCAAGACTCCCGAGTTCGGCGTCAACGGCGAAGAATTTGAACAAGCTGTATTAGAGCGTTACGAAGAGCTAGTTAAAGAAAAAATAGATGAAATTCTTTCAGACATGGGCAGCGAATACGATGAAGCATTCGATGACTGGCAAGAAGGTGATTGGCAAGATATTGCCGGAGACCCTGACACACAGCGCGAGTGGTTGCAAAGCGAAGGCCATAGATCCATGCGTGATATTTCCGACAACTATGATATCGAGTGGCCACACTGGACACAGCCTTACGAGAACGGCTATGGCAGCGGGCAAGAAAATGCCCAGCGTATTGCCGATGAGTTCAGTGAGTTTATGAATAAAAAAGTAAATTTCAGCATGAGCTATCATGGTGGTCGTCGTGAACCAGATGCTTATGTTGTTGAACCAGACGGCAGTTTAGAAGGTGATGATGCAGGTGATGCCGGTTTAGAATTTGTCAGCCCGCCTATGCCTATCAGCGAACTACTAGCCGACTTAGCCGCAGTTAAGCAGTTTGCCGAGAACAATGGCTGCTACACTAACGACAGCACTGGCTTACACATCAACGTCAGCGTAGCTGGCTTTAGTATGGAAAAGCTAGACTATGTTAAGTTGGCAGTATTGCTAGGCGACGAGCGTGTGCTTAACGAGTTTGGTCGTATGGGCAATACATATGCCAAGAGTGCTTTACAAATTGTCAAGCAGAACATTAAACAGCGTCCAGATGATGCAGCAGCACTGTTGAACAAGATGAAAGAACATCTAAGCACAGCAGCAGCCAAAGTAATACACAGCGGAACTACCAACAAGTATACCAGTATCAATACCAAGACTGGTTATATCGAATTCCGCAGTCCAGGTGGCGATTGGTTAGGTGCTAACTACGATCTTATCGAGCCAACACTACTACGTTTTGTTGTTGCCCTAGATGCCGCATTAGACGAAACAAAATACAAGCAAGAGTATGCTAAGAAATTATACAAACTACTTGCACCCAGCAGCGATGAGCCAGGTATCCTAGAATTGTTTGCCAACTACAGTGCAGGTGAGCTAGACAAAGAAGCACTGATTAGACAAGTTCGCACTGCTCAACTATCTAGAAACATTGCCAAAGGCAAGGTTCCCGCAGGAGCACAATACTGGTGGCGTGTAAGTAGACCAGGTCATGCAGCAGAAATAGAAGTAGTTGCTAGAACTAAAGAAGAAGCTATTGCAAAAGCGGCAGAGCCGGGAAATTATCCCGAATGGCAGGGCAGGCAAGATGTTGTAGCTAAACCAATTCGCCCATATGATACAAGTCCAGTTAGAGCAACAGCAGGCGAACCTCGTCCAGCAGGCGAACCTATTCCAGGTAGCACATTAGATCGAGCACGCCAACGTGCAGCAGCGGCACAACAGCGTTTTACGGGATACTGGGACGTTAAAATGGGCGATGAAGTTGTATTCAGAGTCCAGGCAGAAACACAAGGCGAAGCAAATCAAAAAGCTCGTGCGTGGATCCAGACAACTAGTCCAGAATTTAGACAAGAGTATCAGGGCAGAGAAGTTTCTGTTACTCCAAGGTACGAATAAATAATTTATTATGAAACTATTAGAACTTAAACAAGCGATTTTGAATGAAGCTGGATTGGATGCTAAGGGCATATTAGGTCGTGCCGGCCGTAAAGAAGTATTCTTAAAGAAAATTAGAACCGGTAGTCCTTTTGTAACAGTAGACGGCGACAGTGTTGTAATCAATCCGGCTGAAGCAGATAGGTTAGAAGCTCTAATGGATGCTGGAAAATTTGCAGGTACAATTACATTAGCTACAAAAGCTGGCGGTAAAATTGCTCTTGGTAAGTTGGAAAAAACTCCTGAATTTAAAGATTTTAAAGCAGGTACAGAAGGCGAAATAGAAGATAAGATTTCCAACAGAGGCGACGTAGCCGAAGGTATTTTGGCTGCTGCCATGTTTGCCAAACTAAAAGCCAGAGTTAATAAAGATATTGCAGAAGTTACCACAGACGATGTATGGGCAATAGTTGACTCTCTCAAGCAAACTGGTGCTGATACCTATTCCGTGAGTGTAAAAGACGGCAGGTCTATGGTTAACGATAAGATCGTCTTTACATTAGTTCTACCCAAGCAGCCTTACTTAGATTTTATTAATCCAGCTAAAAGACCTCTATTAACAAATGAAGTCAGCAGTGCTGTAAGATTTGCCAACAGCGACGACAATACAGAATTCAGTAAGTATTACTATCTAAACGGCAGGCCTGATATTATTAATATTATTTGCGATGGCGGCAATCCAGAAAAGCAAAAAGTCAGCAAGGTAGACATTGAAGTTGTGGTAACTGACAAAACTACAGGCAAAGTTGACCGTAAGCGTTTAGATATTAGCTTAAAAGCAGACGCAGCACAATTTGGCCAAGTTGGTATTGGCAGCGATAGACTCTACGACTTCTTTAAGAAACAACAAGAACTATGGGGCAAGTTCGGTATTGATATTAAAGAAACTGAACCAGAATTTGATAGCATTTACAAGGAAAAAGGTCTAGTAGCAGCCATACAATACATCTATGAGTTTGCTGCTGACGTAATGGCTACATTATTAAGCGACAACAACGACGAAGATGAATACATGTTTATCAGCGATCTTGCCAAAGGTATTAATTATTTTGCAACGCTCAACAATCCAAACGTTATCCTAATCGACTTTGTTAGTGGCGGCTACAAGATGATGAAATTTGACGACATTGAAAGCAAACTAGCAACAGTCAAGCTCACTGCCGAATATAACAAAAACGTAGGTTTACCACAAGTCGATGTTTACGACGAAGTAACAGGTAAATTGTTCCTGAAATTTAGAGTTAAAATTACCAGCGACGAACGTAGAAATTACGTAGAAAAAGGGCCGCTGATGACTGAATTGTTAGGTACAAAAGTAAAACGTCTTAAAAAATAAATCGAAACAAAATGACTAAATACATGCATGAAGATTAAAGAACTGATCGAAGACGCAACAGGCATGGGAGCAGGCGGTTTTGCCACTGTTTCTATGCCTTTCGTACGTATGCACCGTAAACGCAAGAACAGAGCTATGCGTAAAGAATCTGGAACTGATATAATTCGCAGACAACCTTATGCTAATATAGCAGAAGAAAAGGATACCAAGAAAAATGGATAAAGCAAAAGCCCGCAAAATGTATGAACTTGCTGACCGACTAAGCAAGATTGATACCAGCAAGCTAAATGAGCAAGAACTAGCCGAACACTCTGCTATGATTTCACAACTACAAGAAGCTGCTGCAAAGATCCGAGAAAGCAACTTAGAGCGTAAAGATCTAGGTGGCGGCCGCACACAGTATATTCGCAAATCTAGCTCATATACAGACGATGGCGGTAGCGGCGTAGCTGGCCACACTGTTCACATGCCCAAGCGTGGCTTAGACGATGAAAACGAACGTGAATATGATTTCCGTGACGACGATGACGATGTAAAAGAAGCCAGTGACGGAGATGGTCCACATTTTAACATAGCTAAATTGGGCGGTGCTATTGGCACAGATCCAAGACTATTACGTATGGCTATCAGTCGCGGCATGGCTGGTAAGCCAACAAGACAAGACCTAATGGTATTGGCAGATTCTTTCCTAAAGCTATTACAAAACAGCGACGATCGTCAGATCCAAGCAATAGCTAACTTAATCAAAGCTGGTAACCCACGCGAAGTTCCACAAGAAAGCACTGCTGCTATTGCCGAACGCAATGCCTTTGTTGATGCAATGCGTCAAGCCAAGAAAGGCGAGAAGTTTACAGTAGGCGGTAAAGAATACACAAAGACTACCAGCCACGGCGAAGAAGAAGTTAAAGAAGCTATCAGCACAGAAGCCTACGATAGACTGAAAAAAGTTTTTGATTTTAGCGATTACAAGGGTTAAACCATGAAATTATTTGAATTATATGAAAGTCCAGTAATGACTGGCGTAAGCAATCTAAAAAGTATTGCTGCCGCAGCTACATCAGGTAGTGAAGCTGCAATTATGCTAGGCAGTGAGCCTGTTACCCTTGAGTATCCAGAAGCACGTTATGTATACGGCTTATATAAGACTGCTCTTAAGAATGGTCAACAGGAACAGTTCCTGCAGATGTTGGCTAATCCCGCAACATTCGATCGCCTAATGAAGCCAATGCGTAACATGTTGTATAGAGATCGTAGCGGTGAAATGGCGCAAGCTGCTGCACAGCGTATCGGACAACCTGGCATGCAGGAAGATGCTCCAATGGCTTCACCAGATCAACCTGCACCAACAAACACTAATACACTAAAGCATATCGTTCAGCGTTTTCCTAAAGAAGTCAAAGACTTTAAGATGGGCGGTGAAATGGATGAAGATCTATATCACGCACTATTTGACTACTATAACCTACACGGCGAAATGCCATATGGCACTGCCAAAGCTCGTACAGGTGATCCTTATGAGTGGGTCACACAGCGTTTCGATCGCGATGTCAATGACTATGTTACAGAAGCAAGACGAGCCTATAAAAAACTAATTACAGAAGGCAAAAAGGCTGTAGTCTCCGAGCGTTGGGACGATGAGGATGATGACTGGTATGGTTTCAACGACAAGACTCGTAAAACTGGTATGGGCACAACTGTAACTAAGACTGCCAGTGGTATGGTTCACAAAGGCAAATACGGTAGCGAGTATCAAGGCGACGATGGTGACGAAGACGATTTCGATGCATGGGGCAACAAGAAGCCTGCTGCAAAGAAGCGTGATGCCGAAGCTAAGGCTGCTGCAAAGGCCGCTGCTGTGCCTAAGACTCGCGGACGTCCGAGTGCAGCCGTACAGACTACTGATGCTGGCGAACAGATTTCCGATTACAGACTATGGTATCACAAGAGTAAAAGAATGCACCCAGAACGTAAAATTGTTGGCAGTGCTACCAAAGCCGTTGCAGTTATACCAAAAGGCGATAAGTTTGCCATCATTGGTTCTTGGGACGCAAGTTCTGGTACATTAAACAAAAAAGCAGGCAAAACAATCAGTGCTGCACAGTTAGCAGATTATAAGAGCAGCAGAGGTCGTCCAAAGAAGGTTCGCGAGTTCATTGAGAACCTACGTCATGTTGCAGAAGCCAAGAACCACATGGACGAAACAGAATACAATACCTACAGTGGTTGGCGTGCTGCCTGCAAACGTGCAGGTGCCGACAAGTTCGACGGTGACCGTGACATTTGCCAAGCACTAAAAGGCGGCAAAGGTGTAGGCGAGTGGGACGGTGCAGTAGGCACAGTCTATGATGATGCACACAAAAAGGCTACAAAATGAGATTAGATGATATCAACGAAGGACTAGAGGATCCCAAAGACAATCCTTGCTGGAAAGGATATCATCCCGTGGGCACAAAGAAAAAAGATGGTCGCACAGTTCCTAACTGTGTGCCCAAAGAAAGCGTAGAAGAAGGTTTAACTGATGAAGTTAACCCTGCAGATGTCGGAGAATATGATCGCGAAGGCGATATGGCCATTGGTCAACTTAATACTATCGAAGACGCTGCTGCTGAATTACGCAGCATATTAGACGCAGAAGATAATTTACCAGAGTGGGTACAGAGCAAGATTACCAAGGCAGTGGACTATATTGACACTGCTCGTGATTACATGAAAAGCAAAGACGGTGTGACCGAAGTAAGCAAATCAACATTAGATCGATATGTGTCAAAAGCTGTTGATGCTCACGGGCATGCAGATTTCGCTGCAAGACAATCTAAAAATGATCCAACTCTAAGAAGTTATCATGTAGATCAGAAAAAGACAGCAGAAAAACGCCGTCAGGGTATTAGTCGTGCGCTAGATCGTATGTCGAAGGAAGGTGTGGCAGAGACTAATGTATCTAAGTATAAAGACTTAGGTGCTACTAATCAAACTACTCACTTTATTAAGAATGTGACCACTGGAGAGATTATCAGCCCACATCGTAGTCTGCAAGATGCAGAAGATGCACTAGTTGCCCACTATCGCGGGCCAAGAGATGGCAACGAATATAAGATTGTTCGTGCTAGAAAAGAAGGTGTAGCGGAAGAACGAACTAGTGCATTAAGTCGTGCTGTCAGCGAAGCAGGTTGGGGACGTAGATATTCCAGCTATCACGACGAATTAAGCAGCCGTGAACGTGCAGAGCAAGACTACATGGATCAAAGCAAGCGTGATTTCAAACGTGCAGAAATGCAACATGAACTAGGTCATGAAGACGATCCTAACTTTGAACGTAACTTACGTCAACAACAAATCGACAGAGACCGCGGACCATGGTATATTCGCATTGACGGCAAAGTATACAAACAAAAAGGTGCTGCCAAATCTTTCGACTGGAAGCGTGGTGCCAATAACTATGCACTAGCTATGATTAAAAACAATCCTAGCCTACAGGGCAGAGTTTTGCTAACTAAGAGTGCAGAAGACAAATGAGATTACATGAACTAAACGAAGGCCTGGATGCCAATCAAAAACGTGTGGGACAGGTAGCAGGCGAAGAGTCTGCTAAAGATATCGGTCCTGTATTAGGCAAAGAACAGAAGCAACATCCTTTTAAAGGTCGTTTAGTTGGAGAACAAAGTGTAGAAGAAGGCGTAGCAGAAACCGTGCCAATGAACGATGCTATAAAGGTGTTGCGTCATTACGGTGCTGAGCATTTCAAAACAACCAGCAACGAATTGCATTTTTATAAAAACGGCCAGCCAATGAGCGTTGATTTAATCTGGGGCGACGGCGGTGAAAGAAGCGTAAGTCTAAGCCAGTTAAATTCAGTTTCTCGTCAACTAAAAGGTCAAGGTGTAGCGGAAGCTGAAAAGAATCCACATACAAGTGCGTTAGGCAAGGCATTGTATCGTGACTTGAGCAAAGAAAAGAAAGCAAGTCCTCAACAAGTTCAGCGTAACAAAGAGCGTTGGGCAAAGCGTCAGGCTGATATGGTAGGTGATCCTGCTCCACAACATTATCGTGACGAGTTGGCTAAAGATGCCGCAGAGTATAGAAAAAAGCAAAGTGTGGCGGAAGGCTACAAAGAAGAAAGACTAAAAGGCTGTAAGTGTCAACAGCGCCAAGGCGATAACAAAAAATGTCCAATACACGGGGTACAAGAAGGTGTAGCAGAAGGCAAAGAAGACTTAGCATCATTAAGAGCCAAAGCCAAAGAAATTAGCGACAAGATTGACGCGATTGTAAAAGATGGTGGCCGAGTTGGTTTAGACGATCCATTGAGTAGACGATTAAAAGCAATACGAGCAAAGATTCAACAAGCTAAAAAGCAAGGTGTGGCGGAAGCCCGCGATGGTGATGTAAACTTTGGTCACACTGTTACCCGAGGTGCATGGGTAGTATACAACGGCAACAAAGTAAAGCGTTTCAAAACACATACTGGTGCTAAAGCCTATGCTGAAAAGAATGGCGGCAAGGTAGCATCGAGTGAATTCTATTACGATAAGATTCAAAAGCAAGGTGTGGCGGAAGGCTCATTAAATGAATTTGCGCCAGACGCAGATGGTGGCGATGAAGATGCAAATCTGCACAAGTATGCACGTATGTGGTACAACGGAGATTTAGCTACACAGCAACAGGTCGAACAAATCCTAGACCGTATGGGCTGGGAAATCGGTGAACTAGAATCCGAAGAAGGTGGCGCCTTTGTTGTTCGTTCAGGCGACGAGAATGGTAACAGCTATATTGGCTTTGCGGCTGATGATCTAACAGAAGATAGCAATGAAAAAATTGCTGACAGATACAGTCAAGATGAATGGGACGATAAAATGCAACGTCTCAAAAAACTTGCAGGCATGGGTGAACTAAAAACTGTTTGGGATCCTGTAAAGCGTGTATACAAGAATGTTCCTGTAAATCAAGAAAAGAAATGAAATACTGGCAAGAATACATTCGAAGCAGTTACGAACTTGTATTAGAAGCTGAAGGCAAATCGCAGACTTTTCTCAACGAAGATATAGAAAGTTATCTAGTAAGGCTAATGGCCAAATGGTTTGATCGCAACGACATACCACCAGAGACCCCGGTGGCTATCTTAATGATGACAGCCATGCAGACATCCAGAGAACGAGACAGACATCTTGCAGAAGTAGCAGATATCTGTCTTTTTTATGACAGCTTCAAATTTAAACACCATCGCTGGCCAACAGTAGACTACTACAGAGACATGGGCACCACTGCCTACGGTATGGCCTATGTAGCAGGACGTAACGACGTCTACAGTCAATTAGAATCAAATTTTACATTGTGCAGTCGCGTTCTAGGTAATATAAAATCATAATCATACTATAGCACTAGTCATAGATTTGACATCCGGATAAATACTGTTATTAATTAGGATACCAACATGGAAGAACTCGTTCAAGCACTTAAAGTAGTTTTAGCTAATCATTATGCCTACAGCCTCAAGGCACAAAACTTTCACTGGAACGTAGAAGGTCCCGACTTTCATCAATACCACGGATTGTTTGCTGATATCTACGAAGAAGTTTACGGCAGCGTAGACGTTATTGCTGAACGAGTAAGAACACTGGGTGCCTATACTCCTGGTAGTTTTAGCCGCTATAGCGAACTAAGCCAGATAGAAGATCAAATTGAAATTCCTAATGCACAGTCTATGATACAAAAATTACTGTCAGACATTCAGGTTATCCAATCTGCTATTAAAACCTGCTACGACCTAGCCGAACAAAGTGGTAACCACGGACTAAGTAATTTAATGGCAGAGCGTCAAGATGCATTTGCAAAACATGCCTGGATGCTAACTGCTACACTCAAGAATAGATAATGCAAGAAACAAAGAAGTTGATAAGAGACTTGGTTAAAGTAGAACTAACTAAGTCTCAGATATCAGCCATTGAATCATTCATCAATGATCGCGGCGCTGCCATTTTTCGAAACAGTAATTTACTCAAAGCCATTAACAGAAATGACGTTGATGCGGCGGTTGTAGAATTCAGACGTTGGACTGTTGATGGTGGCAAATATAGAGATGATTTGGTTGAACTCAGAGAAAAAGAGATCAGCCTGTTTACCAAAAGTCATTGACTTTACGAAATAACTTGCTATAATGCTAGTTCATTTATAGGAGTTATTATGCCCCAACGTATGTTTTCCCCCGAAGAAAAAGCCAAGATCAAAAAACTGTTTGCCGAAGGCATTCAGATCATGAGTGAAGTTGCAGCACTCAACGAAGGTCTTGGAGATACCATCAAGAGTATCGCAGAAGAGCTGGACATGAAGCCAGCAACACTTAAGAAGGCAATCAAAATCGCCTATAAGAACGAGTTCGAAAAAGAACAAAACTCATTCACTGAAGTTGAAGAAGTTCTCGAAGTTGCAGGTCACCGTTGATAAATTTCCTACGTAACAAAACGTGGGAATTTTGGTTTGAGTGGGGCTGCACTGTGATCTTGATCGTAGGCGTGGCCCTAACCAGCTACAACGTATACCCACTTAATATTTGGTTAAGTTTCCTAGGCAACCTGGGATGGATGATTCTAGGTTACATGTGGCGTAAATGGAGTCTATTTATAGTTGAAGCCATCATTGTTGCAATTTATTTAGGCGGACTATATAATATACTATGAGTTATGTTGACGCAATATACTTAAAAGAAAAAGATATTATCAAGGTAGTAGAACGAATTGACGGGCAAAGAAAAGAACGTCAATATCCTGCCCATTATCTTTTTTACTATCCCGACTCTAAAGGACAATACACTGGTCTAGACGGACAAAGGCTGGCCAAAGTTGCTGTGGCTACACGCAAGGCCTTTGAAAAAGAAAAGAAAATCTACGGCCATAAACGTCTTTATGAAAGCGATATCAAGCCACTAAATCGCTGCCTGGAAACAAATTATCTCAACTCCGAAGCCCCTGAACTTAACAAGGCATTCTTCGACATTGAAGTTGCCTACGACAAGGTCAAGGGCTTTGCTGATCCAAGCGATCCATTCAATCCTGTTACAGCAGTTTCTATTCACTGCGGCTGGCTGAACAAGCTAATCACCTTAGTTATCAAACCAGCTGGCATGACTACAGAGCAAGCAGAAGCTATTGTGTCTAGATTCGAAGACACTATTCTTTGCTCAACCGAAGAAGAAATGCTGGACATGTTCCTAAGTCTACTAGAAGACGCAGATACTATCAGCGGTTGGAACAGCGAAGGCTATGACGTGCCCTACATGGTTAACCGTATCAGCAGACTGTTAGGGTCTGATCATACACGCAGGTTCTGTCTGTGGGATATGAAACCACAGCGTAGAGAATTCGAAAAGTATGGCAAGATTGCTGAAACATTTGACTTTGTGGGTCGTGTGCATCTTGACTATTTAGAATTGTATCGCAAGTATACCTATCATGAATTACACACATATCGACTAGACTATGTGGGTGAAATTGAACTGGGCGAAAACAAAGTTCACTATGAAGGTACACTGGACCAACTATACAACAATGACTTTGAAAAGTTCATCCAGTATAACAGGCAGGACACTGCGCTCTTGGTCAAACTAGATGCCAAGCTACAATATATTGACCTAGTCAATGTGCTGGCACATGCTAACACAGTTACCTTAAGAACTACACTAGGTGCTGTGGCCATGACGGATCAGGCTATTATTAACGAAGCACACAGTCGCGGACTTATGGTTCCTGATCGTAGACGCGGCGAAGGTAGTGAAACGCAAGCAGCCGGTGCTTATGTTGCCTATCCCAAAAAAGGCATACATGATTGGATTGGATCTATGGACTTGAACAGTCTGTATCCCAGTTTGATTCGTGCTCTTAACATGAGTCCCGAAACTATCATTGGACAGGTTCGTCAACGACAGACCAAGAGTGAACTGGATCAATGGCTGAAAGAAGGCAAGGGTTTTGCTGACTTCTGGGACGGTAAGTTCTGTGTTTATGAATATGATCAAGTCATGAATCGCAATCGTGGCTACGACTTGGTCATCGACTGGGAAGATGGTCGTAGCACAGAAATGTCAGCAGCAGAAGCCTATGAGTTGATCTATCTCAGCGGCAATCCGTGGATGCTCAGTGCCAACGGTACAATCTTTACCTACGAGAAGCAGGGTGTTATTCCCGGCTTGCTGGCACGTTGGTATGCCGAACGTAAAGAACTACAGAAGAAAGCCAAGACAGCAACTGATCCTAAAGAGTTCGAGTTCTGGGACAAGCGACAGCTAGTTAAGAAGATTAACTTGAACTCACTATACGGCGCTTTGCTAAACGCAGGCTCAAGGTTCTTTGACCAGCGTATGGGTCAATCTACTACACTGACTGGTCGTTGCGTTGCTCGTCATATGGCTGGTAAAACCAATGAACTGTTTACTGGCGAATATGATCACTTGGGCAAGAGCATTATCTACGGTGATACTGACTCTTGTTATTTTAGTGCATGGCCCATTTATCAACAGCAAGTAGAAAGCAATGCTATAGAATGGAATCGAGACAAAGTTATCGAACTTTACGATGCCGTAGCGGAAGAAGTAAACGCTAGTTTCACACCATTTATGAATCAGGCCTTTAACTGCCCTGGCAGTTACGGTGAAGTCATTAAAGCTGGTCGAGAAGTTGTTGCCAGCAAAGGCTTGTTTATTACCAAGAAGCGTTATGCAGTTCTTATCTATGATAAAGAAGGCAAGCGTAAGGACAAGGATGGCGAACTTGGTGAGATTAAGGCCATGGGCTTGGATCTTAAGCGAGCAGACACTCCTGAATTCATGCAACGTTTCTTGGAAAGAATCTTGTTGATGGTACTGAACGGTCAAGACAGGCAAGATGTTATTGACGCTATCAACGAATTCAGAACAGCATTCAAGGAACGGCCGGGCTGGGAAAAAGGTACACCCAAGCGTGTCAACAACTTAACCAAGCACACAGAAGTCTTTGAAAAGACGGGCAAGTGCGGAGTTGGACATGCTATGGCAGCTATCAATTGGAATAGATTCAAGCGAGCATTTGGTGATCAACGTAGCATGGATATTACAGACGGCATGAAGGTTATTGTTTGTAAGCTGAAATCCAATCCTATGGGGATCACTAGCATTGCTTATCCTATTGATGAACTGCGTTTACCGGATTGGTTCAAGGAGCTGCCATTTGATCATGCTGCCATGGAAGAAACAATTATCGACAATAAAGTTGATAACCTTATTGGTGTTCTCAATTGGGATATCAGTGCCAGCGATCAAAAGACAGCCTTCGACATGTTGTTTGGATAAACACAAGTTTTAGTAGATTATGAGACAAAGTAAATATATGCATGACATCGGCATTTTTTACTTTGGTCTCTTTTGCAGTGCTATTAAATCTAAAACATTTAATAGTAGAATATATTTTGCAGACGCCGCACATGGCAGAGAGCAAAATGAGGTATGGATCATTAAATAGTTTCATACACACATTCCACCATGCGTTTGGTACCTTGGTGGTAGGACTATTACTCGATTTTGGGTTGGTCCTAATTCTAGGATTGGTTTTACTGGAAGCAGTTCTACATTATCATATAGATTGGTTGCACATGAGGTTTGGTGCCCAATCTTACAAAGATAAAAAATATTGGCAATGGTTAGGAATAGAACAATTCTTACACCAGCAGACAATTATTCTAATGGTAATTTTGGCAAGATACTTCTTGATTAATCGACCCTAATATCTTATAATCTCGTAAAGGAGATATTCACTTGAAAGACGCAATTTTTGACATTGTCAGGCACACTGCCAGCCTCGGTTTCTTCGACTTGGCTAAAATTACAGGAACAGACACAGATACTGAAGTTTGGACTTGTGATGAAAAGAAAACAGTTGTCCTCGACGCAAAACTAAAATCACCAAACGGTAATTTAATCGGAGAAGTTGGCCTGGGTAACCTCGGTTTCCTAAATGGCCTTAGCGGTCTTTATAACAAAGACGGCAGCGAAGTGGAAGTGCTGACCACTACTAAAAACGGCGCAATTATTCCTGACTACATTCAGTTCAAGGATAATGACGGCAATAGCGACAAGTATCGTTTGATGAGCAAAGAAATCATCGACGAACAGTTGCAACAGAGCAAGTTCAAAGGTGTTAAGTGGGACGTAGAATTCGAACCCACAAAAGCCAAAGTCAGCGAGATGGCGCAAAAAGCCAGCATCTACAGCGGCATCGAACCTACATTTACAGTTAAGACTGAAAACGGCAATCTTGTGTTTATCTTCGGTAGCGATACCGGCGGTAGTCACTTTGGTCGTATGGTGTTTGCTAATAATGTTGCTGGTTCTATGAAGGAAGGCTATGCTTGGCCTATCGATAAATTTCTTGCTATTCTAAAGCTAGGTATGAGCGGCGAGTGCAGTGTTCACTTTAGTCAAGTTGCTTGTATGATTACTATCGATAGCGGCATTGGCGTTTATAACTATATCCTTCCCGGACATACAAGATAAACGACTCACTGTCAAGGAGAACAAATAATGAACGAAAAGCAAGCAGAAATGATGCTTAAAAGCATCAAACGTATGGAACAATTACTAGAAGCCATTGACTGGAAGTTATGGAATTTCCATCAAAAGGTCATTGGAGAAACAGAAAATTCCATGGGCGCTGTCGACGAAGAAACAGAACAACTAGCAGATATTGTCGAAAAGACTCCTGCACCTGTTTCTGCTCCTGAAAAGGCCGCGTCGGAAAAGAAACCTAGTTTTCCTTCTATAGAAAAATGGAGTTGATCTATGCGTAAGATGATTTGGGTTACTTTCCAGCGCGAAGGTATTCATAAGTATCCAGCAGCACTAACCGACCCTAACCTAGCAACAGGTGACGAATATGATGTCAGCTTTTTAGGCTATCCTCACAGACACATATTCCACTTCAAGGTTGCTATCGAAGTATTCCATGACGATAGAGACATTGAATTTATTCAGTTCAAACGTTGGCTAGAAAATCTTTACAAAGGTGCTACCCTAGAACTAGACTTTAAGAGTTGCGAAATGATCGCAGAAGATCTGTATGCACAGATTAATAAAAAATATCCCGGACGCACAGTCTGGATTGATGTAAGTGAGGACAATGAAAATGGATGCCACATTCAATTTGAAAAACAATAAGGTGAGAACTATGAACCAGTATCACAACCACGTAAGCAAGGCTATGATTAACATCAACGATGTTAAGTATGACCTACTAAAAATCGCAGAACTCTATGACGGTATTCTGCAGGAAGGTCTAGGCCATCTGCCAGCAGATATGTTCCAAGCATATCTAAGTGATCTACGTGCAGACAAGTGGATTCACGATTACGACATTACAGAGGTTGTTCTCAAAGAACAAAGTTATACCTATGATGTCAGTGTTCAGATCACCAATGATCGAACACCAAAGAAACTAAAAATCCATGTTGGGCTATACAAGAGCCCATGGCCGGAATTGGCTCCTACCATGAAGTATACTGGTAGTGGTTATATTCGTGCTTAATTTTTATATCTCGAACCTAAATACTACCTCCAATCAAGGAGTTATGTATGTTAAGTAAAAAAACTAAAGTTGACATGCAGGCAAGAAACAAAGACTATGCAGTCTTTTTGCCTAGCATCAGCGGATTCTATCAGACCTTTATCAGCAAAGAACGTAACAATCCAGGAGTAGATGTTCCTCCTGGTCGCGTTCCTGCAGAGTTTGAAAATGGCATCGAAGGCTTTAACTTTTTAAATAAGGAAGAAGCCTACTTCTATTATCCAGATGCACTGTATAGTGCAGGTCATGCTCAGCTGGATATTGCCAAGAGTGACGTCGAAGAATCAATGATTCAGAAACGTGATAAGAAAAATAATTTTATTCTTGGCGATTCGGGCGGATTCCAGATTGGTAAAGGTGTCATTAACTTTGACTGGGAGCATTTCTGGGAGAAGCAAGGTGATGCAGGTTATGTCGGTAAAGCTGATAAAACACGCATGGCTATCCTTAACTGGCTAGAACATACAGCAGACTACAGCATGGTATTGGACTTGCCTACATGGGCAAGTAATCCAATCAACCAACCACGCACAGGACTTAAAGACTTTAACGACTGCTTAAAAGGAACACTGTTTAACAACGATTTCTTTTTAAAGCATCGCAAAGGTCAAACCAAGTTCTTGAACGTTCTGCAAGGCGGCAATAACGTCGACGCAGAGATTTGGTACGAAGCTGTCAAGCACTATCCTTTCGAAGGTTGGGCTATGGGTGGTAACAACATGAAGGACATTGATTTGATGCTACGTCGTCTAATCAAACTTCGTGATGAAAAGCTACTAGAACCCGGGCGCGATGTCATTCACTTCCTGGGCACTAGTAAACTTGAACTGGCCTGCATATTAACTGCTGTTCAACGTAACATCCGTGAACACATCAATCCTAATATGAAGGTTACCTTTGACTGTGCCAGTCCTTTCTTAGCCACTGCTTATGGACAGGTATATACACAGCACGTTCATCAAAGCAATCGCTTTAGCTATATTATGGACAAAGCCATTGATGATCGTCGTCTTGCTGGCAGCACAGTTCCATGGCCATGGTCAAGTCCAATTGGTGAGCGTATGAACATGGGAGATGTCTGCTACTACAAGCCAGGCGACCTAAATAAGCTAGGCAAAGAAAGTCGTACCAGTTGGGATAGTTTCAGCTACTTTATGATGATGGCACATAATATCTATCAACATATCGAAAGCGTTCAACGTGCTAACGCACTAACTGATGCTGTGTCTGTTTTGGCGAAACCTGATCCAACCAAATGGCACAAACAAAAGGGCAAGGCCGGTGAATTCAGTAATTGGGTTCCACGTAATGTCGTTTATGCTGCCGAATTGATTAACCAAGTCTTTACAAGTGAAACGCCTTATACTATACTAGACAATAGTCAGGCTTTACTTGCAGATTTGAATGGTAAGAAAACTCTTAAGAGCAGTGCCGAAGCATTTGGCGCCTTATTTGCCAGCGATGACAAAGGTGACGATAATGATGCTAACGCAGTTGAATCTTGGGATGAAGAAGCCGCAGAAGAAATTCTAAAGCATATCGATGAATAAAACCGCACTTGTTATCGGTTTAAGCATGGGGCGTCAATACGCCTCATGGCTTGAACAAATGGGCTATAAGGTTGTCACTGCTGACCTCGATCCCGGTAAATCTGCATTGTATACAGACTATAAGGATGCTGTCAGGTATCAAAACTATGACATCATTTATATAGGAACTCCTAACTGGACACACGAACCTATTGCCAGGGATGTTGTCGATAAAACTAAAATTCTTATAATTGAAAAGCCAGGCTTTGTCAATTCACTAGCATGGAAAGAATTTGTTGACAGTAATCCCAACACTAGGATCTTCATGGTTAAAAATAATCAGTATAGACTAGAGCTATCCGGTTTCAAAGACCTGCTAAAGATCAGTCGGCGAGTCAATGTTGTTTGGAGTCGTAAATCTGGTATTCCTGCAAGTCCGTGGTTTAAGCAACGGGATCGTGCATTTGGAGGAGTCAGCAGAGACTTAATGACGCACCTGTTGAGTTACTATACTGCACTAACTAACTACAATTACGGAACTAAATCGTATACCCATGCTGTCGACATACACAACACCGGCATCGACGATTTCTGTGAAATAGAAATTAAAAACGACAACAATACTTGGTGCTTTACTGCCAGCTGGCAAAACAATAAAGAAGATCGGCACTACATTGAATTTGACTTTGGCAGCACTCGAGCACGGTTTGAATTAGGCGACTATGTAACTGCATTTGGCGGCTGTCCTGCTGCACCATATATGGCTATGATTCAAGCTGCTGTAGACAATATCGATAACCCAGACTTCTGGCAGAATCAAGCAGAACAAGACTGCTGGATACACAAGCAAGTAGAAAATCTATGAATCCGCAAACAATAACCCGTAATACCTTAGCAGGCATTACAACAAGCCTTGCTATGGTTCCAGAGGTTGTTGCCTTTGCAATTCTTGCACAGGTTAATCCTTTAGTTGGATTATATGCAGCTTTCATTCTAGGATTAGTCACTGCTGTATTTGGCGGCAGACCAGGACTTATCAGCGGAGGCGCTGGTAGCCTCGCTGTTGTCAGTGTTGCGCTAGTGGTTACGCATGGCGTAGAATATTTGTTTGCCTGTATCATATTGATGGGCATCATACAATTTCTATTTGGAGCATTTAAACTAGGCAAGCTGATCAAACTAGTCAGTCCCAGTGTAATGACTGGCTTTGTCAACGGACTTGCATTGGTGATTTTTGCAGCACAGTTTCATGATATCCCCGCACAAGGATTCGCACTATACTCTACGTTGGGATTAGTCATTATTACAATTTTCGGTGTGGTAGTTGCTCCTAAAATCACTCGACACTTGCCGTCCAGCCTGTTTGGTATTGTATTAGTAACTGCGGTGGTTATGTTGTTTGGCATTGACACTAAACTGGTCAAAGACATAGCCAGCATCTCCGGAGAACTGCCTAGCTTCCATATTCCTTTAGTGCCATTTACATTGGAAACATTATGGATTGTTTTACCTTACAGCTTGATACTTGCATGTATTGGTTTGATTGAAACGCTATTGACTGCTAACCTTGTCGATAAAACTATTGGCGGCAAAACCGAACCCAATAAAGAAAGTATGGCACAGGGTGCAGGTAATCTACTTACGGGGTTATTCGGAGGCATGGGTGGCTGTGCTATGATTGGACAAACAGTTATCAATATGGATTCAGGAGGCAGGGAACGACTTAGTGGTATTGTGCAGGCCCTATGTATTTTGGCTTATATTTTATTTGCCAGTGCCGTAATTGAGTCTATTCCATTAGCTGCATTGATTGGTGTGATGTGTGTAGTTTGCTATCATACATTTGATTGGTCCAGTTTGAATTTTAAGAATAAGCCAAAAGATGATGTTGCTATTATGCTGACCGTAACCATAGCAACTTTATTCTTTAATCTCGCTTATGCCGTTTTGTTAGGTATTGTGCTAACGAGTATGTTATACTACTGGAAACATGTAAAGGATCAGTCATGACAAGAATTTTAGCAACAACAGGTCTGGGAGACTTTGTAGAAACAGAATACGATTGCCCCGACAACATCGATGACGGCATCATTGTAAAAAATGTTATGACTGGTGTCTGCACCAGCGACATTGCCATGATGCAGGGACAGTTTGGGCCTTTGCCCTTACACATGCAAGGGCACGAAGGCTTGGGTCAAGTCATTGCTGTTGGCAAAAATGTATTCGGCGACATCAAGGTAGGAGACTATGTTGCTACACGTGGAGAACCTGCTTATGCGGATCAATATCCAGTAAGAGAGGGCGAGTATGTTCGTGTACCAGAAGCACATCCTCGTTATATTATCGAACCGGTTGCTTGCGGCATTAACGTTATACAAGGAGACATAGCCGAATTAGATCAAAGGATAGCAAGAAAAGACGATGCTAAAATTCTTATTATTGGTTCGGGATTCTTAGCTTATGTTGCCTATCGAACACTCAAACTTAATGGTATTGATTGCACTGTTGATGTAGTTGGCGGCAGTAACCGAGATATTTGGACTCAAGAAGGTGTAACCTTATTATCCGAACCCGGAACGGGATATGAAGTGGTAGTAGTTCTAAAAGACAATCACACTTGGTTGGAAAATTCGGACATCATCAATAACAATGCTTTAATTATCGATGCCGTTGGTAGATCCATATCTAAGAAGGAAAGCGAAAACTTGTTATGGAAAAGTGCTACAACTGTAAGACCCAGTCCGCGTAAGTCTTTATTTCTCTGTTGTATGGAAGATGCAGTAGAATGGATACAAAGTGGCGAATTGAATGTTGACAGCTTTTGGACAAAAGGTTACAATAGAGATACAGAATGGTATCAGGCATTCGCTGATGGTGCCAATAGACCTGTAGGTTATAGTAGAGGATATATTAAATGGCTTTAAATACTGAAGAACGTCAAGGGATTGTTTATTTTACTGGTTACGAAGTAGAACATACTATTTGCTATGGTATGAAAACATTATTTGTTGTAGGAACTCCGCCACTGGAAGAAATTCTACAACAGGCAAATCGCGACGTAGAAATTAAGCAGATTTATTTTGGTACCAGTCAGAGTTTTAAGCCCAAGGCAATTAGCCAGGAAGAATATGCTCGCTGGGATGAAGTCATTTTTGGCTGCTTGAAAGAAGGCTATTGGGTTACACTAGATTTTGGTGTAGAACATATTGAAGGTGTGCTAGAGTCTGGCTACTGTGAACACGAACGATTTGTTCCGATGATCAGTGTTAAATTACCTTACATTAATCAGTTGAATTATAACGCTACACTGAAACTAGATGACCGAACCTGGGGAGCAACTAATCCAGGCGTATGGACACATCACTTACAGAGCCTAATGGGTAAAGACAAGTTTACCTATTGGGATCAATATACACAGGATACTCCTACTAATGGCTAAAATATTTTTAATTGACTTAGAAGCAGTCGAAACACGTTATACAGCTCAATGGAAAAATTATGTTCCCGAATTACTTAAAAAAGCAGGACATCAAGTTCAAGTTATCAGTGGTCCTGAGGATATTCCTAGTGCCACTACTCCTGGTGCCTTTCTCAATTTTGGCGGCACTAATATCTATAAGTCTGCACAAGTTGAGCAAGTGGGTCGCTTATTTTGCTCCGGAGCAGTTAAGCCTGGCGATCATTTTCTGTTTACTGATGCTTGGCATCCTGGCATCATAAACTTAAAATACATGAGCGAACTTCTTAACATTCCTGTTAAGATTCACGCACTGTGGCATGCTGGCAGTTATGATCCGCAAGACTTCCTGGGTCGTCTTATTGGCAATGCTCCGTGGGTGCGTCATGCCGAGCAGAGTTTCTATCACGCTATTGATCATAACTATTTTGCCACAATATTCCACATTGAAATGTTTGGTAAGAACTTGTTAGGTAAAGGTGGCTATGTTCCCGAAGCCAATGTAACTAACAAGGTAGTAAGAACGGGGTGGCCTATGGACTATATGGATCAGACATTGGCAGCACACAAGGGCATGACCAAGAGAAACCTTATTGTATTCCCTCATCGTATTGCACCCGAGAAGCAAGTTGAAATCTTCCGCGACTTGGCACTACAATTACCACAATATGAATTTGTTGTTTGTCAGGATCAACAGCTAACTAAGAACGAATACCACAACATACTAGGCGAAGCTAAGATTGTGTTCAGTGCTAGTCTACAAGAAACATTAGGCATCGGCTGCTATGAAGGTGCTATTGTTGATGCAATTCCAATGGTACCTGATAGACTTAGCTATACAGAAATGTATTTAGATGAGTTTAAGTATCCTAGTGATTGGTCTCTAACATGGAATCATTATATAGCAAATCGTAAGGAAATCTGCGATAAGATTGTTGATTACATGGAAAACTATGACAACTATCTGCCTGCGCTGAAAAAACAAACAGCGTTGCTAACAAACGATTTCTTTAGTGCAACTAACTTGTTAAATAACATTCGATGATCTTAGTTTATTTCTTTGCATGGACATTGTTGTTGTATTTTATACACAGGGTAGCTCATAAATTACCCTATGTCAAAACATGGCATTGGAATCATCACAGTTATATTGTTAGACATGGCATGCAGGGATGGCATTGGAATAACTTATTTCTTTTTAACGATACGTGGACAAGCACATTAGACCTGTGGGTTACAGAAGTTATTCCGACTGTTATTTTCAGTTGGCTTACAGGACAATGGTGGATCTCTGTCTTTTATTATCTATGGGCAGCTTTTTTGCAGGAATCTATAGAGCATAACAAAAATGTAAACGTTCCATACTTTACCAGTGGACAATGGCATCTGATTCATCACAGACATCCCAACAAAAATTATGGATTATTTTTTCCTATATGGGATATAGTTTTTAACACTAATAAAAATTTAAGGACACACCATGATTAGAATACAATTTACCGGCAGCACACCAAACATGTATCAGGTTGACCGTAGTTATAATTTGCCCGGTATTACTGGTGCCGTGCAATGGAATGGCGTCAACAAAAGGTTAGAAGTCAGTAACGGCACCAGCTGGATGCCTATAGATAATACTGTTGAAATGAGCAGCAGCGGGCCCGACGTTTGGGCTATGCATACTTGGATAGAAGAGAAGAAACGAGAAGAGGCTGAACTCGAGGCATTGCGCGGTAAATACCCTGCACTGGATGAAGCCTACAAACATTATCAGTTCGTCAAAGAACTTGTTAAGGCTGGTCCAAACGAAAACAAAGAAATTGTTCAGACATGATATTCAATAAGATCAAGAAACTTAAACAAGATGGCTTAAAGATAGGCATAACATTTAGCACGTTTGACATGCTACATGCTGGGCACGTAGCTATGTTGGCCGAAGCAAAGAATCATTGCGATTACTTAATTGCAGGATTGCAAACTGATCCCACTATTGACAGATCAACTAAAAATAAGCCTGTTCAAAGTATCGTAGAAAGACAGATACAGTTAGCTGGCAGCAGATATGTAGATGAAATTGTAGTCTATTCTACAGAAAAAGACTTAGAAGACATCCTACTAACATTGCCTATTGATGTTCGTATACTAGGTGTTGAATACCAAGGCAAAGACTTTACTGGCAGAGATATTTGCACAAGTCGAGGCATCGAACTAGTATTCAACGGCCGGGATCATAGTTTCAGTAGCAGTAGCCTACGTCGACGAGTTTATGAAGCAGAAGTGAGAAAAGAATACAATGAGTAAAACAAAAATAGCTGTAATCGGCTTGGGCTTTGTTGGCGGTGCCATCTATAAGTCATTGGAAAATCAACAAGATTCTGTTGATTTAGTTGGTATTGATCCTGCAAAAGGATTCGATACTCCACTAAGCGAAATAAAAGAGTTCGACGGTGTATTTGTTTGTGTTCCTAGTCCACAAACAGAAAACGGAGAATGCGATTCGAGAATTTTCGAAAACGTGCTAGAAGATCTGTCTCGTGTTGGCTTCACTGGAGTTGCTATTAGCAAAGTGACTGCGCCTCCAAGTGTTTACCTAAAAGCACAGAAGAAACATTTAAACATAGTTCATGCACCTGAATTTCTAACGGCCGCCAATGCCTTAGAAGATTACATCAATGGCAAATTTGCCATCATTGGTGGCAATGTAATGTTTTATAGAAAAGAAGCAGAGCGTATGATTAGACTTAGCCAACCTAATCTGAAAGTAGTCAAACATTGCACTATTGCTGAAGCTAGTTTGGCCAAATATACTATCAATAGCTTCCTTGCCACAAAGGTCGTATTCATGAATGAAATGGCCAAATTAACAGAAGCTGCTGGCGGTAATTGGGAAGTAGTAAAGGATTTAATCAGTTCTGATAGTCGCATCGGCACAAGTCATATGCAGGTTCCTGGACCAGACGGACAATATGGTTTCGGTGGCCATTGTTTTCCCAAAGATACTAGCGCATTGCTTAAATATGCCGAATCCGTAGACGCTAACTTAAATGTTTTGGATGCAGCGGTAAAAAAGAACACAATGATTAGGTTGACTGAACCTAAATAACTATTGTATAATCTAAATATACATGTGACCCACCACATTAACTCGGAGAAAAGATGACTGACACAAGTAAAAACCTAAGCCAGGTCATTCGTGAACGAATGAAGGCTGACAAAAAACGTTTCTGGGCAGGCGACAATATTAGCGAATACCTAGACGAAAATGCAAAACAAAAACTAATCGACGAAGCAACAGAAGCATTTGAACTGGTGCTTGACCGCTTGCTAATTGATCAAGAGACTGATCCCAATAGTAAAGGCACAGCAAGACGACTTGCTAAAATGTATTTCAATGAAATAATGGCAGGTAGATATGAACCAGCACCAGACGCAACATCATTCCCCAACGATTCGGCGGACCGTTATGAGGGTATGTTGGTTGTTCGCAGTGAGCTTCGCAGTATGTGTAGCCATCATCACCAACCTGTGGTTGGCGTTGCTTATATTGGTATTATTGCTGCCCAACATCTTATTGGACTTTCGAAGTATACAAGAATTGCCCAGTGGTGTGCCCGACGAGGAACTCTCCAGGAGGAACTTGCTAATGAAATTGCTAGGGAAATCCAAAAGGCCACCGGAGCAGTAGACCTGGGTGTTTATATTCAGGCCACACACGGCTGCTGCGAGAATCGAGGTATTATGGCTCATAGTAGCTTGACACAGACCACTGTGCTTAAAGGTGCATTTAAAGATGACATGGGTACGAAGAAAGAATTCTTTGACAACATCAAAATGCAACAAGAATTCGCACCACGCTAATGGCCACCAACAATAACTACATTTGGAATAATAGCTTACCGGGCATAGGAGCACAAGGTTCCAGTAACTGGTCCATTTCATCTAATGTGAACCCCTATAATGCCATTACTGTCAAAAACGCTGCCGGCGAAACTGTAATAACGTTTCACAACGATGGCATTATTGAAACTGCCAGCGGGAAGATTCATGCAGATGAATGGATTCAAGTTACAATGATTATGAAACAGTTTATCATGGATGTAGCTAAAGATGAAGAGTTTGCTAAAAAATATCCCTATGTAAAAGACATGGCACATGGTTGGATAATGAACGAATTGAGGAAATAAATGCGTATAGAAGATGATGTCAAACTAGATTTTAAGGACGTATTGATTCGTCCTAAGCGTAGCACACTGGCCAGTAGACGGGAAGTAGATTTGACAAGGACATACAAGTTCAAACATAGCGGGCAGTCTTGGACTGGTGTTCCTATCATGGCTGCTAACATGGATGGTGTCGGTACATTAGAAATGGCAAAGGCACTTCATGAGCACAAAATGTTCACTTGCCTAACTAAATCTTATACCGAAGATCAATTTGAAGATGTAGTTGCTGAAATAGGCGGTAACTATTTTGCTGTCAGCACCGGAACCAGTGCCAGCGATTTTCAACGTTTAACTAGAATCATTAATGTTTATCCAGAGATACGTTTCATTTGTATTGACGTAGCCAACGGATACCAAGAAAGATTTGCCGACTATGTTGCAGATGTTCGAGAAGCGTTCCCCCATTGCACAATTATTGCAGGTAACGTTGTTACCGCAGACATGACACAGGAGTTAATTTTACGTGGCGCAGATATTATTAAAGTGGGCATTGGCCCTGGTAGCGTTTGCACTACTCGTATTCAAACTGGTGTGGGCTACCCACAGCTTAGTGCTATTATTGAATGTGCCGATGCCGCTCACGGTCTTGGTGCTCATATTATTGCTGATGGCGGATGTGTTTGCCCTGGCGATGTTGCTAAGGCTTTCGGCGCTGGTGCAGACTTTGTAATGCTAGGCGGCATGCTGGCCGGCCACGACGAAGGCGGTGGCAGTGTTGTTACTAAACTAATCGAAACAGACGAACTACAAGCACGTAAGAGAGAACTAGCAGACGGGCAGACGGAATGGACATGGAGTGGTAACAAAGTTCAAGAAAAGAAGTTTGTCGAATTCTATGGCATGAGCAGCGATACAGCTATGAACAAACATCATGGCGGCGTAGCAGAATATCGCAGTAGCGAAGGCAGAACTGTAACTGTTCCCTATCGCGGGCAGGTCAGCAACACGGTATTAGATATACTCGGTGGTATTCGTAGTACCTGCACATATGTTGGAGCACCAACATTAAAACAGTTGAGCAAATGCACAACTTTTATTAGAGTAAATAGACAGATTAATGATGTCTTCGTGAAAGGATAAATCATGGCAACACGTAAGAAAACAATCACCGAACCTAAGGTCGTAAAAGGCAGTCATTTGACTGTTACTACATACCCAGATGGTCGTACAGAATTAGAATGGGACGACGAGGCCTTGCTCAGAGATGTGCGAGCTGCTATACTCAAAGCAGAGTCTAATATTCCTGCTGTTATTCAGACTGAAAAGGTTAAAGTTAAGACCAAAAAGCCTGCGGTTAAAACCAAGACTGCTGTTGAAAAGAAAAAGCCAGCAGCCATAACAGCCAAGGCCAAAGCAAAGACTAAGAAAGAGAAAAAGTAATGGTTACTTTTTTGGCAATTCTAGGATTTATTATTTCTATGTTTTTGGTCAGCTATGTGCTGAACCAAACCATATTTAAAAATATTCCAGGATGCGGCGGAGATTGTCAGCAAGGTAGACTTGCCTGTAACTGCCGCAACAGTGAGTGAAATGAGCCAATTACTTTTAGTTTTAAACTTTTGGGAAAGTAAGCAACTAGAATACTGGTTGACAGATAACTATCCTGACTGTAAACTAAGGAGTCTATATGACAAGTTCACAGGACCAGATGAGCCCGACTCATATGCACTGGAAGGTGACATTACAGAAGAGTTGGAATGTTTTCTTAGACTCAAATATGGCAATCAAATTAAAGGCGGATTAAGATTTGGACACGTTAAAAATCAGTGAAATTTTTTACAGCGCACAAGGCGAGGGACGTTTTATTGGCGTCCCGTCTGTGTTTTTACGCACCTTTGGCTGTAACTTTAAATGTGCAGGCTTTGGTCTTCCTGCTGGCGAAAAGACCACAGAACCAGACACCATTGGTCGAGAAGTTCATTTGTATAAATCATTTATGGACTTACCCTTGGCTAAGACTGGCTGCGACAGTTATGCCAGCTGGCATCCTGCTTTCAAGCATCTAAGTCCGAACTACACAGTAGAACAAGCAATTGATGCTATGTTGGCACTTACTCCTAATAATCACTGGCTGCAAGAAAACGGCAATGATGTGCATCTTGTAATCACTGGGGGAGAACCTTTATTAGGTTGGCAGCAGCTATATCCAGAATTGCTGTCTAACAAACGCATGAAGGATCTTCGTAATCTAACATTCGAAACAAACGGCACTCAACACCTGCACGATGAATTTAAATATTTCCTAAAGGACAATTATCATCTGATGCGGGACGGTATTACATTTAGTGTAAGTCCCAAGCTAAGTGCCAGCGGAGAAAAGTGGGAACACGCCGTCAAACCTGATGTTATAAAAGAATATCAACAGGTTGGCTACACTTACCTAAAGTTTGTTATTGACAAGCAAGAAGACTTCGAAGAAGTAGATGCAGCAGTTAGCGAATACAGACAAGCTGGCTTTGTTGGTCCTGTATATGTAATGCCGGTGGGCGGCACTGATGCTGCTTACTTCAGCAACACACGACATATCGCAGACGAAGCATTGGCAAGAGGTTACAGATACAGTCCACGATTGCATGTAGATATTTGGAGTAACGGTTGGGGTAAATGAAAGAGCCGATACTAATAACAAGAGAGCAATTTGAAAAGATCAAAGAAATCTTTGATTCTTACAACATCGATCAACTACTGTGGCGAGAAATTAATGACACAGGTATTGGCACCAACATATATGTCGAGTTCGACCCCGAAACAACTGTCAAAGTTGACATAACAGATTACGGAACATGGTAATGAAAGCACAAAAACCAGCAGAGGGTATTAGCCTGACAGGGGATTACGGAGATGCTAAAAATTTCCGAATAGATTGCGACTGCGGCAGCGATGATCACAGCGCTCACATGTGGATCGAAATCAACAAAGATCGAGATATCCCTGATGTTGACGTTAGTTTTTATGTCACTACTTGGACACCATTATGGAAAGGTTGGGGCACAAGACTACGAGCTGTTTACGAAATTTTATTTAAAGGTGTTCACAAACAAGAACATCATATACTATTACGTAAACAGAGTGCTATAAACTTTGCACATGCAATTTTAGATACTATAAAAGAAATGGAAAAGAAATGAGTTACTTATTCACTAGTGAAAGTGTCAGCGAAGGACACCCAGATAAGGTGGCCGATGCTATCAGCGATGCTATTTTAGACTTGGTAATGTCTAAAGAAGACCCGAAATTAAGATGCGCTTGCGAAACTTTGGTTACTACCAATACTGTAATCGTAGCAGGCGAGTATAAGGGTATTTTACATAACGAAGAAGTTGATAGCACAGTTAGACGTGTAGTCAAAGAAATCGGCTACGAACAGGAAGGTTTTGATTGGCGATCATTAAACATCACTAATCTATTGCATGGACAGAGTGCGGACATCGCACTAGGTACCGATACATTTGGTGCTGGAGACCAAGGCCTAATGTTCGGTTATGCTTGCGATGAAACAGACAGTCACATGCCTAGTGCTATCTATTGGAGTCATCGTATCGTTGACATGCTAACAAGGCAACGTAAAAATGGAGTAACTCCGTGGTTGGGCCCTGATGCAAAAAGTCAAGTTACATTCGAATATAACGACGATGGCACTCCCAAGCGTATTGCCAAGGTAGTATGCAGCACACAACATCATGCAGATGTTGATATTGTTTTAGTTAGACGAGCAGTAGAGCAACTAATAAGAGCTCTACTACCCACAAAGTATGTTGACAATCACACTGAGTTTTTCATTAATCCTACTGGCAGGTTTGTTATTGGCGGTCCTGACGGGGACACAGGACTTACCGGTCGTAAGATTATCGTTGATACTTACGGCGGTTATAGTCCTCACGGCGGTGGTGCTTTCAGCGGCAAAGATCCTACTAAGGTAGATCGTAGTGCCGCCTATATGATGAGATGGATCGCCAAAAACATTGTGGCCGGCGGACAAGCATCATGGGCCACTTGCCAGATCAGTTATGCTATTGGACTAGCACAACCTATGAGCTTTTATATAGAAACTGCCGATCAACAACAGTCTCGTAACCTAACTAAATGGGTACAGGACAATGTCGACCTTACTCCAAAAGGTATTATTGATCGTTTCAAGATGTTCAGACCAATTTACAGCCAAACAACTAACTACGGACATTTTGGCAAACCTAACTTGCCCTGGGAAGAAGTGAATTTATTCTAATGCCGTTGGACAATTTTTTCGATTGGAAAACAAGGATAGGATGGGAACGAAAGTTCCTTCTTATCCCTAGACGATGTATAGTATCGAAAAAATGGATGTGGCTAAGAACTGCCTACAGGGGCACTGTTATGATAACAGGGCCTGGAGATCCTGTAATGATATATAGGTGGATTCAACCTAATGAATTTCTACTGCTAAGACTACGAGGTGCTATTTAAATGATTAATATTATTAAAAACTTATTCGGGAAAAAAGAACAACCCGCAAATCCAAAAGAAAGTAAGGAGCCTTGGGTTAATGTAGTTAACACCAACTTCGACGAGGGTAACCCAAATCAAGGCTTCATGGAATTGGAATGGAATGCTGCTTTTATTCAATTCCTAAAGACTCACGGCTATGAAGGTAAAACCGACGAAGAGATTGTAGACAAATGGTTTACCGAATTGTGTAAGAACATTGGTGCCCAAATTGACGAAGAATCCAAATTTGTAGCCAATGCCGATGTTTTACCAAAACGCCGCAAAAAAGTTGACAAGAATAATCAATAACTGTATAATTGAAACATGTCTAAACTTAACTGGAATTTTAAAGTATCGTTTGTTGGCGAGGATCATATCCTTGTAGCAATGAGAAAAACAGAACAGACAGAGTGGACTGAGGTGTTATTGAACATTCGTGAATACACAGAGCTAATGCAACTGCTTCAAGAATTCAATATCAATTTTCGCGAACAAATCGATCGCAAATTAGTCGAGTCATATTTCAATGAGTAAAACGTATCTTCTAGTAGATGCTGCAAATATGTTCTTCCGGGCACGACATGTTGTCCGCGGAGAGGATGCAGAAACAAAGGTTGGCATGGCCTACCATATCATGTTCAACAGTATTAATAAAGTATGGCGAGACTTTAAAGGTAGCCATGTTGTTATTTGCTTAGAAGGTCGTAGCTGGCGTAAAGATGTTTATGAAGGGTATAAGCGTAATCGTGCTGATGCCCGGGCCGCGCTAACTCCAGATCAAGCAGAAGAAGATCGTATCTTTTGGCAAGCCTTTGATGAACTAAAAGAATACCTAAGTGCTAAAACCAATTGCACAGTTCTTCGTCATGAACGTTGTGAAGCAGATGATTTTATTGCTCGCTGGATTCAAAATCATCCCCAAGACCAGCATGTGATTGTTAGTAGCGACAGTGATTTCTATCAACTGCTGGCCGACAATGTTCGACAGTATAATGGTATTACCAAAGAACTAATTACTACTACAGGTATTTTTGATGAAAAAGGTCGGGCGGTCCTAGACAAGAAAACCAAACAACCTAAGCCTGCACCGGATCCACAATGGCTACTATTTGAAAAATGCATGCGTGGTGATACTACAGATAACGTCTTTAGTGCTTACCCTGGCGTTCGTGAAAAGAGCACCAAGAACAAAGTAGGACTCAGAGAAGCATTTGCGGATAGGGATACCAAAGGCTACAACTGGAACAATCTCATGTTACAGCGTTGGGTAGATCACGAAGGTGTCGAGCATCGTGTTAGGGACAAGTATCTGTTCAATAAACAACTGATCGACTTGACTGAACAGCCCGAAGATATTAAACTCGCTATGGATGAAACCATAGCCACTGCTACTGGTAAAAACCGTGTGAGTCAAGTAGGCTTACATTTTGTAAAGTTTTGTAGCAAATGGAATCTTGTTGCCGTTGCAGATAAGATGAACGATCATGGCGAATACCTAGGAGCATCATACCAATGATTTTAGCAAAAAGCGTAATTAAAGATAAATTCTGGATTCTTGAAGAAAATGCCAAGCGTGTAGGCATGATGAACTTCAAGGACAATAACTATGTTATTAATCTAAACAGAAAAGACTATGTTGCTCACGATAACAATGAACTAAAAACATTAGGTATCGAATTTGTTAAGCGTGACTTTACTCATGGCGGTCATTTAGAAGTCATGGGTTATCCTACTGATCAAGAAGAAGTATTCAACGTAAAAGAAATTGACGGGTTTCCTACTTTTACCAAGAAAGCAGCCAGTAAGAGCGTTCATGTAGCAGGATGGTATGGTTTAAAGTTTAAAAACGGCTGGGTGTGTAGTCTTTGTCCACGTCTTACAACTGTAAAAACAAACACCTACGTAGGTCCTTATCGAACAAAAATGGACTTAAAAGTAGTGTTAGGTCAGCAAAAAGACGCAGAAATTTCCGAAGATTAAATAGGCATTTAATCAGCTTCTCTGATAAATATAATTATCGGAGAAGCATATGGCAAGACCTAAACCAACTATACTGTTAACACATGTAGACCCCGGATCTTTTAAGAGCGAGGAAATACTTGAAGCCGAAGCCATCTATGCTGTTTTTTATCAAGGGAAGCCGTTTAACTTACGCACACACCTAAATAGTCTTCAAGATTATCCTGGACCAAAATATAAAAAAGTAAGTTTTTCAAATCCTGGCCATGCCTTCAACTTAATGGAAAAAATGAACAAGCTGTTTAAATGCAAAGATTTTACGGTTGTTGAACTAATCGAAGGTAAAGAGGTCAATGAACATGACCTTGTCAAAAGAACAGATAAGTGAGCTGGTTTTTAAAGAGATTCAAAGCTCTGTTGATGAACCACTGACATTTTTTAGAATATTTAAAAACAGTAAGGGAACAAGATTTACCGGCCTGGGCTATGAACTGGCCGGTTTTTTGTGGAAAACCTATACCGTTAAACTGCCAGAAAATTACAGAGTATTGAACCGAACTCTGCTGATGCTAGATAGCAAGATGGAATGGCCATACTATCTTAGTAAAAGAAAGCTGGTATTATTCAGTGAAATGGATGCATTTGAATTTGCACTATATCAGGGCGATATCAACCTGTGGGCCAACAAATAATACGATGTATAACAGATAAATATTGTTGTTCATTACCCAAGGAATTAATCAATAATGCATAGAACTATCAGTCAACAGCGTAGACCTAACAAAGATGTCGAATTCTGGACGGCTAAAAAACATGTGGCTAAAGAATATAATCTCTATGTTAAGGAGAACTATGTCGACACCAAAAGGATACTGAATACCGAGGCCACTGTATCAGAAGATGGTCTCTTGCTGACTGTCGAAACCACTTGGGCTGATGAAAAAGATCTTCTAGATTTCATATCTGATAATATCATACTTAAAAATATTATCGATCCTTCCAATGATTATGCAGAAAAAAACAACATAATTATAAAAAACATAGATGTTGTAAATAACATGGCTAACATACAAGGGCCTGCGCCATACCCTAACCTTGTGATCCCTGAAACATGGAATAGCGTAGAGGAATTTGGCAATTGGTGGATTAAATCTGGAATGCCTATCATGTTCCCTGAAAATGCAGAAGTATTCTTATCCGATGATGCTACTGCTATTTGTTTATTCCGTAAAGGAAGATTCCAAGTTGAACTGTATTTGATACACCCACATCCGATTGTCCCTGTTCATGAACATCCTGGTGTAGAAGTTATTAAAGTAAGACTAAACTCTAAAAAGTATCCTTATCTAAGCGAAACATTACACGACGGAGAAAGTCACGGATCTGGAATCAGAAATGAATCAGAAGAGCGCGGCTATCCCTTACTGGCTATTCAGCACTGGCTTACACGAGACCCAACAACCGTAGCTAGTATGTGGAAAGGCAATACAGTCGGACCACTACAAGAAGCTCTAATAAAAAGATTCAACCCAGAAGCATTAGTTAAAGAAGGTTGGGCGGATATTACTTCCAAATCTTAATTAATGTCTGTAAGACAATTAACATAACTCTGGCCTCGACACAGGAATAAAATGCGTTATCTAAATGGATATTACAAAGTCAATGATGAAATCATCGAAAATAAAATACAGGCGTTTATCCAAGCATCATCCCTGAGTAAACCAGTCGAGTGGTGGTATTATGACGAAATCTTCGACGAAGCTAAAAAAAGGTATAAAACAAGAATCGAATTAACTGAGCTTTATAGACAGCGAGCTCAACAACTAAGAGATAGTTACGACTATTTGATACTTAACTACAGCGGCGGCGCAGATAGTCATAACATACTGCAAATTTTTCTTAAGAACAATATCAAGTTGGATGCCATTTATGTTCAATGGCCCGAGAGCTTGATGGATAAAGGATTATATACTCCCAATTATCAAGACAAGTCTAACGCAAACTTCCACAGTGAATGGGATTTGGTTCTTAAAAAAGATTTAGAATGGATAGGGAAACAACATCCAGAAATCTTAATTGAAATAGGAGACTGGACAAAAACTGTCAAAGAGAATTTTTACACTGACGACATTTTTACAGCTAACGTCAGTAACCTTCCTAGTATTGCCAGAGCACAAAAACAAAACACATTCAGTCGCTGCGAAACGCAATGGGCCAATCAAGGTAAACGTGTGGCCAGTATTTTTGGCGTAGATAAAACGTCAATCATGAAACATAAAGAAAAGTGGTATTTTTTCTTTGTAGATACTGCTTTTATGACGCAGGCCAATCCTGACAATCCTGATGGGATTGAATATTTTTATCATACTCCTGTATTTCCTGAAATAGCCATAGAGCAGGCCATTCAACTAAAAAATTGGTTTGTAAAAAATCCCAACAAACAATATCTTATATTATCACATGCTGACCGAAAAGAGCTAGACCCTGTGGGCATGGCCAATTGGAATCATGATGTTTTTTATAAAGAATTCACTGAAGTAGCTGAGATATTCAAATTAGTCTGTTACCCATACTGGGACTTTTCCAGGTTTCAGGCAGACAAGCCATTTGCTGTCTTAGATGGATTTAAGATGGGAACACGAGCATGGGACAACATTTTAACTGCACTGCCGGACTTTCAAAGAGCACAGCAACGGTGGGAATATAACTGGAAATCCTATTTGTCAATGATAGATAAAACGTATATGCGTAACCGAGATACACTAGGTATACGTAAATCAAAATATCATTCGATACCTTGATAATTTAATAATTAGTCTATAAGTATTTTAAGCAAAAATACTTAGACGGGAAAACAGAATGTTTAGAGTAATCAGAAGATTGAAAAGGGCAGATATTTCTGTGCCTTTTATAAAAGCAGAAAAGACAGAGGAATACAAATCTGCATTTTATGAAAAATATGTAAAGACAAAAAAATTTGTAAATCTAGAACATATAGTTTCTAAAGACGGTTCTACTTTGGTGTATATATTGAATTGGGCCAGCGAACAAGATTATGTAGATTTTCTCACAGACGACGACCATCATGTTAAGTCATTCAATGAAAGTCTTAATGCGTATATAACTGATAAAGGGTTTCTGGAAACTATATCATTTGAGGATGCAACATATCCTAGTTTATATGATAGGGAACATGTTTTTGTAGTTTTTAGACAAGGCGCCGCAGGAAACTTTATTTCTAATATCTTAGATAATATACTAAACGATAGGTTAGAAACTATACAAATTTCAACATCTGGACATGCTCACTTTAATTCTATAGTAGAAAGAAAACGTTTAGGAGCAGACTACCTTTGTCTCGGGTCAGGGTTAACTATAGAAGGTATGTTTTTTAACGATCAAGAAAAAATAAACTATTTCAAAGAAAGAATTTATTTGACTGATTATGAAAATAAAAGGTATGTAACCTGGAGTCATAATTTTGCTAATATTCCCTTGTATAAATTGCTATTCCCCAATGGAAAAGTGATTGCAATTACCGACGACACCTTGAAGGAAAGATTAGTTGGTTTGCTAATGGGTATCAACAAGAATTACTTTAGCTCAGATGATCAGTTACCAGTAGGTCCAAATGGAAGAATTAGTCCAAGGCTATTTAAAAGAAAAATAGTATCGGACTATTTCTCCAAATACTATCCCGGGAAAAAATACCAAGAAGGACACAAAGATTTGGATGTTTATATCATGTGTCGCTCTCACTTATATCTTCATGAATTAGAACAATATTTAGGTTCTGATTTGAATATGGTTATTCCACATCATGATGATAACTCCAATATGTCATTGTCGGCTATTGAAAAAATGTCTCAACATTCTATGGCCTACAATAACGTGCAACTAAGTGATTGCAAAATAAAATTCGGCGACTTGCTAGATAAAAAAATAAACGTATTGCAACCCATTATAGAAACTGCATTGGGCAGATCATTGACAGAGCAAGAAGCCAGTTATTTTTCAACATCTGTTGACGAGTATATCCGTCGACAAGATCAAAAAATACTATATGATCCAATGGGATATATGGAAGAACTAAAATCTAAGGCAGATACCATTGTGTCTGGTTTTAGCGACAAATAACACTTATATGATGGATAAGAACGCACTATCAGAACTATTCGCTCTTAGAGGCTACAATGTCTTCAAAAACGTAATAAGCCCGGATCTAATAGAAAAAATTAATCGTAAGCAGAGTTTACTGGTTCCTCATCGCGGGCATGCAATGGATTACAAGTATTACCCTGCAGATCGAATTCATGAATGCAAAGATCTGGCTGTTTGGTGGAGTCAGGAACTCAGCGGCTGGACCGAAGTGCAGGAGATTACAAAAGTTCTCATTGAGATAATTGGCTGTTTATTTGACGAACCCGATTCCTATATTGCAGACATTATCACTAACGAACCCGGCAATACATATATCAAACCACATATAGATAGCCCATATCGTTTTGATCGCTGGTGGAATGAAGATGAACTATTAGGTGTTCAATGTATTATACCTCTTTGCAAATTTACAGCAGAAAATGGCGGGACTGGAGTATTACCCAATAGTCATAATACTCGATGGGTAGTAAAAGATAGTTATGCAGGAAAATATAATGAAGAATTTTTGGCAGGCGTAGTCCAGCCAGATATGAACGTGGGGGATGTGTTAATTTATCATCCCCGGACACTGCACAGCACTATGCCGAACCAAACTGACACCCCGCGCCGAGCCTTGCTTATACATATCACTAGCCGAGAAATGGCAAGATTGTTACGAAGAGAAGATACAATTTGGCAAGAAGAATTAAAAAAGAAGTCAACGGTTTAAGGTAGCCAGGCGTTAAATATATTAAGCAAGTAGATTTATTTGCGAGATTTCAACCAAAGGAGAAACTTATGAAATCACTTATCGCCCTTGTTGCCGCCCTAGCCGTTGGCACAGCATTTGCCAATGCACCTGCTAAAACAGAAGAAGTTAAGAAGCCAGCTGCTGCTGCTTCTGCACCTGCTACACCTAAGGAAATGCCTAAGGTAGAAAAGCCAAAGACCAAAGCAGAAAAAGAAGCTGAAGCAAAAGCTGCAAAAGCTGACGCCACTAAAAGCGAAGCAAAGCCAGCTGCTCCTGCTAAAGAAGCACCAAAGGCTGCTGAACCAGCTAAGAAGTAATCAAGAAGACGCAGAGTATGAAGATTGCGACTGCTATGAAACTGAAGTAGATTTACATAGAAGTTACGCACAACCTACTCTTAAGGATGAGGACGAGGACGAAGAACTCAGTGATTACGTAAAGTTCAGACTTTTCCTTGCAAGACAAAGAGCATTGGAAGCATATGCTCGCATTTATAAGACCGCATGACCTGCGGTCTTTTTATTGACACAAATTGGTTTTGGTTATATAATAAAGCATGACTAAAGAAAAGATCAACGAAATTATACAGTGGGCTGGTACATTTTTCATCCTGGCGATGTATGTGCTGATGAACTTTTTCAGGGACCTTGGGCTGGACCCAGTCTGTGGATTGCTAGGCGGACTATGTTACGCACTCTGGGCATACCGTGTTGCAAATAAGCCACAAATGTTAGTTAATGCGGTGGCCATCGCTGTATGCGTCATTGGGTTAGCTAAATCGTTTAATTGACACAAAATTGGTTTGAGTTTACAATAAACATACTGTAACAAGGAGCCAAAATGTTTGGTATCTATGCTCGTAATGTAATTGCAGGCCAAGGTAGGTATGTTCCGGATACCAAACCAAATATTCCCACGGTCAAGTTAGAACTTTGCGAATATGACAAGAAGCGTAAGGTGCTCAAACTGGCCAGCGAATATATTGGCATGCCCAAGGAGTTTTTTGTCAAGAGTCATCACACTGGCAAAGAAGTCCGTTTCACTGTAGTAGGTCAGCACGACCTGCTCTTTGATCAAGATCAATGGGACGGCGAGCAACAAATCTATCGCCCTGTGGGCACTGTTCCTGGTGTAGATCACATGGTTATCTATAATCAATATTAATAGGTTTGCCAAAAAGTATTGACTTAAAGTCGTGAAAGTTATATACTAGAACTAAATAAACATGTGAAGCGATAGACGCAACACAGACAACTATTGTAAGGATTTTACAATGTCAAAAGCAAATACATTCACCATTAAAAAAGCCTATGCATTGTCGGCAGTAGACAAAGCAAGCAAGCGTGTCTTCTACGACACTGACAGCCATTCTGGGGGCTATCCATACTGGAGCCCATTCTTTAATCAACACAAGACTTGGGAATCGCTGGACAAGATTCCTACTTTCAGTAGCACCGACTATATGCGTCGTGATGTTACCAGCATTGAAGTCCTGGAGGTCGAGATTCGAGCCAAGGTGGTAGACTCTACAGAACTAGTGTCAGAAGCCAAAGCAAAGGCCATGGCGGAGATTGATAAAATTCAACGCGAACTGGCCAAAAAGGTTGCCGCACTGGAGGGAATGAAATGACCAAGACTGAAAAGCCCTATAACTCCGTTGTTCTAATCGGCCGTTTCCAACCTCTACACAACGCACACCTTGAGATTATCAAGCGATGCACTGCATTGACGGATCACCTTGTGGTCATTGTAGGCAGTGCTCGTCAGCCCCGTACCTATAAAAATCCATTTACCTTTGAAGAACGGGCCCAAATGATCCGCAATGCCACAGCCGGATTGAGCCTGACGGTACACATCGAGGCCAACACCGATACTATCTATAACGACCAAGCATGGGCAGTTCGTGTGCAGGGTATCATGAGCAAGTATCGTTGCCTGGGCCGCAAGGATGCTATTATCGGACACAAGAAGGACGGATCTAGTTTCTATCTGGACATGTTCCCTCAATGGGACTACATCAATGTGGAACAGATTGAACCCTTGGGTGCCACAGACATTCGAGACCTCTACTTTAAATGGTCCTTCAACAGCAACTTTATCAGGAATGTTGTTCCTGAAACCACTTACGATTTCCTTATGCAATTCCGCAAGGGGGAAGAGTTTGCACAGGTTATCCGCGAGCGTGAGTTTGTGGAAAACTATAAGAAGCAGTATGCAAGTCTGCCTTATCCGCCAATCTTTGTTACCAGCGATGCTGTGGTAATTCAAAGCGGACATGTTTTGATGATTAAACGCCGTAGCGAACCTGGCAAGGGTTTGTGGGCACTACCCGGAGGATTCGTAAATGCCAACACCGACCGATCAGTCGAAGACGCCGCTATCCGCGAACTCCGGGAAGAAACAGGTATCAAAGTCCCAGCACCAGTCCTCCGAGGAAATATCGTCCGTGCTAGGGTTTTTGATGCGATTGATCGCAGTGCTCGCGGTCGTACTATTACTCACGCATTTCATATCCAGCTACCTGACGGTGAACTACCCAGGGTAAAAGGCAGTGATGATGCAGAGAAGGCTAAGTGGGTGCCTATTGCAGAAGTCCAGAGTGACCAATGCTTTGAAGACCACTATGAAATCCTACAGCATTTTGTAGGTGCCTAAGCGACAGACGCAAAGGTTATTTTGATAAGGAGTTTATCATGAAACTAGCAAAAAACATTATTCTCAACACCGACAGCTACAAAGTTAGCATGTTCAAACAATATCCTGCAGGAACCACAGGTGTCTATAGTTATATCGAGTCAAGGGGCGGACGTTACGATCGAACTGTCTTCTTCGGACTGCAAGCGTTTATCAAGGAATATCTACTCGAGCCTATCACCCAGGCAGACATCGATATTGCTGATGAGATCCTTACCGCACACGGTGAGCCTTTCAACCGAACAGGATGGCAATACATTCTTGACAAGCACAATGGATACCTCCCAGTTGTCATTCGTGCCGTTCCCGAAGGGACAGTCGTTCCTACCCGCAATGTTCTGGCAACAATTGAAAATACAGATCCAGAATGCTTCTGGCTCACAACTTGGCTAGAAACTGCACTGCTCCGCGCAATTTGGTATCCTACTACTGTGGCAACACAGAGCTGGACTATCAAGCGTGTGATTCTTGACTACTTGGAGAAAACTGGTGACCCTACTACTATTGATTTTAAACTGCACGACTTTGGTGCTCGGGGTGTTTCTAGCCTCGAGAGTGCTGGCATTGGCGGTGCGGCCCACCTTGTCAACTTCATGGGATCGGATACTATTACGGGCGTTCTATTTGCTCGTGAGTATTACAATGCTGGCGTCGCTGGCTTTAGTATTCCTGCCGCAGAACACAGCACCATCACAAGTTGGGGTCGTGACAACGAAGTAAAGGCGTATGAGAACATGGTCAAGCAATTCGCCAAGCCTGGTTCTATCCTTGCAGTGGTCAGTGACAGCTATGACATCTTCAACGCCGCTAGCAAACTCTGGGGTGAAGAACTTCGTCAACAAGTTATTGATAGCGGTGCTACTGTTGTTATCCGTCCGGACTCCGGTGATCCTCTGACAGTGAACCAAAAGCTGATTGAGATTCTTGGAGAGAAGTTTGGATACACAGTTAACAGCAAAGGCTTCAAGGTTCTTAACAATGTGCGTCTGATCCAAGGTGATGGTGTAAACGAACTAACCATTCGTAGCATCCTCGGTGGCTTCATGGCCATGGGCTGGAGTGCTGATAACATTGCTTTTGGTATGGGCGGTGCTCTGCTACAAGCGGTAGATCGTGATACTCAAAAGTTCGCTATGAAGTGCAGTGCGGTTGAAATTGGCTTGGGTAACTGGATTGATGTCCAAAAGGATCCCATCACCGATCCGGGCAAGAAAAGCAAAACTGGTTGCATTACTCTTTGGCGTTCGGGTGGCGAGTATGTAAGCGCCGTCAACAAGCCCACCGGCTGGCACGACAAGGGCGTAGGCGACTTCACTGAAGTTCTCAAAACTGTTTACTGTGATGGTAAGCTGGTAAAAGAGATTACTTTTGAAGAAGTTCGAGCAAACACTCGCAATTAAATTGGTAAAATGGGCGGTAGGCAGAAATGCCTACTTCCTATATAATAGACATATTAGCAACAAATCGAGGCACACTATGGCATCATACTTTCTAAAATCTGGCAACACTTACACTGTCTCTAGTAAAGAGGCAATGGATCTGCACGAAGCACTGCCCCCAGGCAACTATGTGGTCAAGCAGAACCCCATGAACAAACAGTTCTACCTAGAGCAGATTGATAGCTTTGAAATCAAAGGCAAGCTCTACGGCAATACTACTCGTCATGCGGACCGTATTCTAAACACTTTCAGGGATCGCGGCTCCAGCACTGGCGTCATGCTGACTGGTGAAAAAGGTTCAGGTAAGACTCTCTTGACCAAGCGTATCAGCATCAATGCCGCAGAAGAAGGTATTCCTACCATTGTTATCAACAGCCCATGGTGTGGTGACCCTTTCAATAGCTTTATGCAGAACATCGATCAGCCTTGTATCGTTCTGTTTGACGAGTGTGAAAAGGTCTACGACAAAGAACAGCAAGAGGCAATTCTAACTCTGCTGGACGGTGTATACCCTAGCAAAAAACTGTTCCTGCTGACTTGTAACGATAAATGGCGTGTGGACCAGCATATGCGTAACCGTCCTGGTCGTATCTTCTACATGATCGACTTCAAGGGTCTGGATGTGGACTTCGTTCGTGAATACTGCGAAGATAACCTGTTGAACAAAGATCACATCAATGCAGTCTGCAACGTCAGTTCTATCTTTAACCAGTTCAACTTTGACATGCTCAAAGCCATGGTCGAGGACATGAACCGTTACGGTGAGACTCCACAGGAAGTTATCAAGCTACTAAACGCCAAACCTGAGTTCAGCAGTGAAGTCAAATTTGATGTTAGCCTGCAGGTTCGTGGCATTGACATTGAGTTCGAACAGCTGGGCACCAAGCAGTGGAACGGCAACCCTCTGACCGATGAGCTAGAGATCAGCTGGAAAAACTACGAAGATGACGGCGACGATGACGATGCGCCTGCACTAGTAGCCACTAGCAAAGCTAGTGCCGGTGCCCGCGATTGGAGTTGGGATTACTCCTGCTTCACTCCGCAGAACCTACTGAAGGTAGATGCGGCCAACAGCAAGTTCATCTTTGTCAATGGCGATGGCGAGCGACTAGTTCTAACTCGTAGCAAGGAACGCATGTTCCACTACGATGCTTTCTGATAATTGACACAAATTGGTTTCGGTACTATAATACATACATAGCGTAACAAAACAGGAGTTAGTAATGACCCCCACTTATGCCGCTCTTACTGAGCAGGAAAAGCGTGAAGTTCGTATGTATGGTTGTACCGAAGCTCAGATGCGTGAATCTGTAGAAGAAAGTATTACTTTTCGCTTTTCGGGTCCTGCTATGATGGCTGCTAGCCTGATGAGCGATGCACAAGAAATGGTTGCTTATGGCCCGTATGATTCGGACACTCTGGCCAACATTATGGAAGATCAACGACAGTGTCTGAACCGTGCCAAGTGGATTCTGTTTGAATACGTTATGGAGCGTCGATAATGATTACTGCTGACACTCTAAAAACCCTCACTACGTTCACTACCCATGGGCTGGCTATGGCCCTGCACCACAGTGGCTACACAGGTGCGGCGTTTAAGACTGCCAAGTTTGTAGGTATCACTAATGGCGGACAGTTCTGCTACACTGTAACCTACTTTGACGAATCTGGCACCGGCGAGGACGAAGTAGGCAAAGTGTTTCTTACTTACGATTCCGTCGAGGGCAAAATTACTGCCGACTACTGATATGATTAATATTAACGGACTGACTCAAGAACAGTGTGACATGCTGGATGTCATCTGGAGTTTTAAGACTCGCGACGACTACGAAAACTGGCTAGAATGCCTGGATGACTACGAGTTTAACATGGCTCGTAGCCTTATGGAGCTCTTGGCCTTGGCTATCATCGACGAAGCACAAGAAGAGTTAGATGACCCTTATCGCGAGGCTAATTTGGTTATCCGAAAGATCCAATCAAAATTTGACACAAAATAAATAGTCCAATATAATATTGGAAATTGGAGAGAATTATGAAACGAGAAATTATCACTGCTAAAGTTCCCAAACTGAAGCGCCGTGCTGACTTCTTGTTTCATGATGGGCAATTCAAGCCGAAGAGTGAACAAAACCGGAAAGCCTACAACCGTAAGAAATTGGCTAAACCGAATATTGACACAAATTGGAATGATTGCTAAAATAGAGGTATGGTGAGCAATGGTGCAATCCATACATTTTTACACACACAGAGAAAAGGAAACTTTTAAAATGGCTACTTCTAAGACTTTCAAGGTTATCGGTGTTTCTACCCTTAACGGCAAAACCAAAGTTCGTTTCGCGAATGATCTGCCTTCGCGTATCAAGAATCTGGTTAAGAACGGTCACACTGGCGTTGAACTGTTCGAGCTGCCCGAGGCTATGACCAAAGAAGCAGGTATTGCTTATGCTCGTGCGAACAACCTGTTCGCCATCCCAGCAGATACTGCCGAAGCGTCTGCTGAAGATGTGGTTGCCGCCGCACAAGGCGAGTAATTGCATGTTGACGGTGGGGGTGCAACGCCCCCACACTTCCCTTTCTTTACCGTAAGGCTAATATGAGCAGACTTCAACTTTTCGGCAGGCCATGGGTAGTGTTTGATGCTAACAATCGTGACCATCGACTCTGGTTTGCAGACTTTAATAAAAACCTTTCGTGGAGTCAGTGTCCTGTTCGTTTTGTAGTTAACGACGACCACGGTGACTTGATTACTATGATCCAGCGAGAGCTGATCCAATACTACGTAGACAAAGAATTCAAAAAGACTTCTAATAGCATTCCTGCTCGTAAAAAGCAGGTGGCTAAGAAGGCTACCGTTAATTGACACAAATTGGTTTTGGCGTTATAATTGATACATAGCGTAACAAAACAGGAGTCCAAAATGGCATTCATGAGTCAAGAGCACAAAGCGAAACTGGCACCCACTATCAAAGCTATCTGCAAGAAGTATGGTGTTAAAGCTAGCCTGGCAGTTCGCAATCACAGCTCGCTGGTACTGACTGTCAAAGAAGGTTCGATTGACTTTGGTGGAGATCGTGTTCAAGTCAACCCTTATTGGTATCATGAACACTTTACTGGCCGCGCCAAAGACTTTCTGTCCGAAGTGATTCCTGCTATGTATGGTCCAGACTACTTTGACGAGTCTGATGCCCAAACCGACTACTTCCACTGCTCGCACTATATCGACGTCAACATTGGCAAGTGGAACAAGCCCTACATCAACACCGCAGTCTGAAATAGACACAAATTCCCAAACATCGTATAATATACATATTGCAAAACATTTTTAAGGAGTAAATGCAATGGCAAAGCGTGATGCAGTGACCGAAGGTCGTACCGTTAAGATTAGTGAAGCAAAGCGACTGGTTCGCCGTGCTATGAAGGCCAAGCGGCCCGTGTTCATGTGGGGTCCTCCCGGCGTTGGTAAGAGTGACCTGGCTGCTCAACTGGCAGATGAAATGGGCGGTGCTCTTGTTGACGTTCGTCTGAACCTGTGGGAACCTACTGACATTAAAGGTATCCCGTTCTATAATTCCAAGACCAACAGCATGGAGTGGGCTCCTCCTGCAGAACTGCCCAGCGCAGAGTTTGCCAAGAAGCATCCCATCGTTGTTCTGTTCCTTGACGAACTGGCAGGTGCTCCCCCAGCTGTGCAGGCTGCTGCCTATCAGCTGATTCTGAACCGCCGTGTTGGCACTTATGTGCTGCCTGATAACGTGGTTATTATGGCTGCTGGTAACCGAATGACTGACAAGGGTGTTACCTATCGTATGCCCACTCCGCTGGCTAACCGTTTCGTTCACTTTGAACTGCGAGTTGACTTTGCTGACTGGAACGTCTGGGCTCTGCAGAACCGTGTGCATCAGGACGTGGTTGGTTACCTGAACTACGCCAAGGGCGACCTCTACAATTTCGATCCTACTGTGCATGACCGTTCGTTCGCTACTCCTCGTTCATGGAGTTTCGTCAGCGACTTGCTGGACGACGAAATGACTGAGAACGAGCAGACTGATATGGTTGCTGGTTGCGTTGGCGAAGGCCTGGCTATCAAGTTTATGGCACATCGTAAGATTGCCGCAGACTTGCCTAACCCTGCTGACATCCTGGCTGGTAAGGTCAAGGAGCTCAAGATCAAAGAAGTGTCTGCTATGTATTCGTTGACCACTGGTATGTGCTACGAACTGAAGGACGGCTACGACAATGCTAAGAAGTCCGGCAAGCTGGACACATGGCATAGCCAGTGCGAACACTTTATCCAGTTCATGATGGATAACTTTGAGCCTGAGATGGTTATCATGGGTGCCCATACTGCACTCAAGAACTACCAACTGCCTTTCGACCACAAGAAGCTCAAGAACTTCCCCGAGTTCTTCAAGCGTTACGCTCACTTGGTTGTTGATGTTAGCAACTAAGGACGCAGAGGGGGACTTGGTCCCCCTTTCTGCTAATGTAGTCGAGTGGGTCTACGGAAATGCCGAATATGTCGGAAGTGTGTTTGGTACCAGTAATCCCACTCGTAAACAGTTACATGACTATTACGAGAACGCTAAAAAAGAATGGCCCAGGATTAGAATTAATCCGCGTAACAGACGACAAGTATATGAATGGTTAAAGCTAAATGACATTCGAGGATTGGACTATTATTTTCCTGTAGGTAATAGAGAAATATGGTTCAAAAATCTCGCAGATGCTTTTGCTTTTAAATTGAAATTCGGAGAATAGTCATGCAAAAAATTACTTCATCTGAGATTAATGCCTACTATGATGGCCTACGTGAGGGTGTTTACATGTATGCTTATATGAAGGATGGCACTTACTATGTAGGTACCACCGGTAGGACTCTAAAAGAAGCCTACGCAGAAATTGAAAACGAACGCATTCGAGTGATGGAAAAACATGGCTATTCACCCCTCCTACACACTGCCGAGAATTAAAATCCCTTGCGGTGCTACTGCGGCCTTTGACTATGACAGTGGTATTAGCTATCGATGCGAACAATGTTTTGCTGTCGTTGGATCTATTGGACAGCCTCAGCACTGCAAAGACGAAGCTGAAAAATACGAGTTGATGAAAAAGCTAGGTGGCAGTGGTTGGGTTTACGAAGATAATATTGTAGAAGACTAAAATGAAAATTAAAATAATCAAGTTAAACGGTCGATACAAGTTATACAAAGAATACCAGTGCAGTCATGCTATTAGATTTAATAGTTGGAGTGCAGAAGCCGGACAAGTAGAATCGTTCTTTCGAAAACAATATGGTAGCGAGTATAGCTTTAACAACAGACACGTGATGTGGAAAACACATTGGGGTAAGGTACAAGGACACAACCCAAGGCCTTACTTCATCGGTGTTCGAGACGAAGAAATGATTTTTATGGCCAAGCTGGCCGGAGTAGTATAAGGAGATTGACATGAGTCAAATTCTAGTTTGGAAGTGTGATCAAACCGGTAAACTGTTTGAGGATCAAACAAAATACAAGAGCCATCTGCGTAAGCTGGCTCGCGAGCGTAACACCAAGCGTAAGCTAATGGTTGCCGAAGCTATCGCTGACCAAAAGTGGAACGAACTATACGAGCGAGAAATGACCATTGATCAGTGGGCTGACATGGTTGTTGCTGAACAAGATCTGTTCTGGGCAGAAGCTGCTAAGAGTGATCCCTACGACTGGAAGCAGGTTGGTAAGACTTACAAGAAGGTTGTCTGCCCTGTTCCTCGTCTGCTAGGTTTTACTACCTTTAGTGTTCGTTGGAACCCTCGAGTCAGTAATAGCCACAGTTGTCCGCACAATGGTGTTACCAATTGGGGAGGTAAGGAGCAAATCGACGGACAGCCGGCGCCTACCAGCTACCCAGGTTGGAGCGGTCGTATTGACTGGATTGTTGCTTGGCCCAAAGAGTGGGATGGTGTTTACCTAGGTGGAGACCTGTTCGCTGGCTTATTTGGTCGCAGTGGCCGCCAACGTGCCTATACCGGCACTGGAGGCGGTGGCGGCATGCGTTGGGACGAAGATCACAAGTGCC
>JACCEC010949905.1_pt1 | contig 64737 bp, 60 predicted proteins | sample 7450121 | NCBI WGS metagenome assembly JACCEC01 (sample SAMN15323455, study PRJNA562643) | freshwater metagenome | isolation source: river surface water | place: USA:Blue River Watershed | collected 2017-08-18
AGAGAATGATTGAGTTCAGGTAATTCTATTAATTTATTATTATCACAAGATAATTCTTTTAGAGAATGATTGAGTTTAGGTAATATCGTTATTTCATTGTTATGACATAATAGTGATTGTAAAGAATGATTTAGTTCAGGTAACAATCTTAATTTATTAAAAGAACAACATAATTCTTGTAGAGAATGATTGAGTTCAGGTAATATAGTTAATTGATTTTTAGGACAAAATAATATTTTTAGGGAATGATTGAGTTCAGGTAGAGCTGTTAATTGATTATAAGAACAATTTAATATTTTTAGAGAATGATTGAGTTCAGGTAGAGTTTTTAATTTATTATAAGAACAATTTAATGTTAGTAAAGAATGATTGAGTTGAGGCAACACCGTTAATTGATTATAAGAACAATTTAATATTTGTAAAGAAGGATTGAGTTCAGATAGAGTTGTTAATTTATTATAAGAACAATCTAATGTCTGTAGGCAAGGATTGAGTTCAGGTAACATTATTAATTTATTATTATAACAATATAATTCTATTAAAGAAATATTGAGTTCAGGTAGAGTTGTTAATTGATTATTAGAACAATGTAATTTTTTCAATTTATAAAATCTTTGGAGTGAAGGAAGATAAGTAATATCTTTGTCTGAAACATTAATAGCTTCAATATAATCTGGTAAAGAATTAAGATAATTTTCAATGTTAAATATGCTCATTATCAAATTAATTTACTTTTATTTGTATTATAAAAATATTAATTTTGTAAAATCTGTATTTGAAATATAAAATATTTATAATAGTCTTCTTGTATATTATTTAATATATTATTCTTTTTAAGTTGATTTATTATATTAAATTTATGAAATTTCATTTAATAATAATGATAATAATATATGAAAACTATATAATTCTTCTTTTATTAAACTATTATTATTAATATCATTATTATTGTCTAATAATGATTGAATAAAATTTATTTTAGTTATTAAATATTCAATATTTTTTACATCTATTTTACTATATTCATTCAATATATATGGTTTATTACAATCAAATATATCAATTGATTTTTTATTTATTTTTTGAAGTTTTTCTCTTATATCCATTTTATATATATTATTTTATAATAATCTATATAAAAATAGTCTTTATAATCATAATTAATTATAATATATTTATATGTAAATATATTTACATATAAATATATTTATACGTAAATATATAATATATAAATATATAATATATAAATATATATTATATAATATAATGAAAATTTGTTTAATTGTTACTGGAGCTATTCGTATATCATATTCTGATATGTTAAAATGCATTATGACAACAAAATCTAATTTTTCTTTTTGTGAAGTTTATGTTATTTTTTGTACATGGAAACCTATTGTAAAAACATATATTTCATGGGGATTAAATTATTACTATGATTATGATTATGATGAATATAAAAATGTACTTGAAAGTCATGTTGATAAAGTATTATTTATGGAAAATTTGGATATTGATAATGTAATAAAACTAAGAAATTGGATGCCTCCATTGTTTATGTATCAAATAGGATATGTAAAAGATTATATAGAAAAAAATAATTTAGAATTTGATTATATTATAAAAACTAGAAATGAATTGGAATTAGTTATTAACAATACTGAAAAATATCTTAATGAATTTACTTATGTACCTCCTGCATATTGGAGAACTGATTATGTATATGATTTATTAAATGACCATTTTTTTATTATGCCATATAAAAAATTTATGTCATTAGATTTATCAAATAATACTATTGAAAAAATTACAAATAATTATGGTGATTGTGAAGATATAAATAAACATGTAATGAAACCTGATTTTTGTATGGATAATCAAGATATAAAACTATATAATTCTATGGGTACTTGTAAAGTTTATATTAAAAATTAAATATATTAATTTCTATTTATCATTTAAATATTCAGTGTTCTTTATATTTTTAATTTTATTACTAATATTCATTTATTATTTAAATAATTATCTTTATAATGATAAAAAAATAAAAATAAAATAATTATATTATATATAATTATATTTATAAATGATTAAAGTAATGATATTATTTATAATAATATATATATTATTGTATATTATTAATTATTATATATTAAAAAAAATTTATAATAATAGTTTAAAAGAAAATTTTGAAAATGATACTATTAATAATAATTTTTATACAAATAATTTATCAAAAAATACTGAACCATATTTATCTGGTATAAATGTAGTATATACTACAAATAAGTCATTAGATGGTAGTATATTTAATGATTATGTATTTAATGGTATTAAAATAAATACATTACCTGAACAAAATATATTAAATGATTTTACTAATTCTAATTATAATATTGCATTAATTTTAGATCATGATTGTACTTTAGATTTTAAAAAATATTGGGATAATACACTTAAAGAAATAATTGATAATGCACCTACTGATTGGGATATTATTATATTAACTTATGATATAAATGATTTAACACATCCAATATTAGATTGGACTAATAATAATAATTATATTTTAAATGATAGTGATTTTAGTGGAACAAAGGCTTATATAATAAATAAAAAAGGATCATTAAAAATATTTAATAAATATAATGACAAACCGATAAAATACATATATAAATATCCATATTTTATATATAATAAAAATAAATTAAAAAATAAATTTATTGAAAAATATACTGAAAAGGAAAATAAAGTACCTAAAACAATTTTTCAAACATGGCATGCTAAAACATTACCACCGAAAATGAAAAAATGTGTAAATGATTTAATATCTAATAATAAAGATTATAATTATTATATATATGATGATAATCAATGTAGAAATATGATAAAAGAAAATTTTAATGAAAGTGTATTAAATGCTTATGATAATTTAATTCCAGGTGCATATAAAGCAGATTTATGGAGATACTGTGCATTATATGCATATGGAGGTATATATATAGATATAAAATTTAGACCAATTGGTGATTTTAGTTTTAATGAATTAATATCTAGAGAACATATGGTATTGGATAGACCATGTTATAAAAATGCAATAAAAATTTCATTAAAAGATGAAATTAATTTAATAAGAAGTCCAAAATACAATGATGATGTTAAATATTTAAGAAATAAAATGTTAGTCGATGATAAAAATAATATTGGAATATATAATGCATTAATGATTTGTAAAAAGTATAGTCCATTATTATTAAAATGTATAAATAAAGTAATTTATAATGTTAAAAATAAAATATATGGTAATTCATCACTATATCCAACTGGACCATTATTAGTATCTGAACAATATTTTGAAGGAGATAATGAAAGAGTTAAAAATATTGAATTATTTCACAGTATAAATGGTTTAATTATTATTAATAAAATAACTGGAAAAGCAATATTAGAACATTATCCTGAATATAGAGATGAACAACAAAAAACATCTAAAATAGAACATTATGGTAAATTATGGAATAAACGTAAAATTTATAAATAATATATAAATATTATAAATCTATATAAAATAATTATAAATAATATAAAATAAATGGATAATAAAAGTAAATATATTAAAGATAAAAATAACCGTAGAGAAATTAAAAAAACAGATAAACGACATGGTACTGCTGAAGAAGTAATTTATATATTTGAAAAAATATTGGAAGACTGGAAAACAATAAAAATATATAATACTATTATACAAAATAATCCTAATTCATTATTATTGAAAAAAAATGTTGAAGATATTTCAACAGGTAATTCAAAGGTATATCCATCTGAATTATCAAATGAAAGATATTTATATTATAATGATTTACGTAAAAAAGTTTATGATTATCATATAAATAAAAAGGCTTTAAAAAATGAACTCAAAACAGAATTTAAAACAAAACTCAAAGATGAACTTAAAACATAAATTAAAAATCAATTAGTATATGGTACTTCAGAACCTACTACATAAAATCCACCCCAATTATCATTTACTGGTAAGGCATTACTTGTACCAAGTGCTCTATAATATATATTACTGTATGCTCTTTGTTGATAAGGATTTAAATTCATATTAGCAGTCCAAGGTATAATAGGAAATTGTTCTGGAAATCTACGCATTCTTGCATAAATATTTTGTTGATTATTTACATATTGTTGAAATCTATAATTATTATTATTACATATTGTATTTACACGACATGATATTGGACTACATAATTTTATATTTTCACCAAATGTAATACGATCATATGATTGAAATTTCATGCAAGAACATTTATTAGTATGCACACATTTTTTTTTATTATATGTTTTACTATTCATTTTAATATAATCTGGCATATTCTATTATATAATATATAATAGATAATATTCTTATTATAAATATAATGATTAAATGATATATATTATGTAATATATTCAAAGTTACTTTATAAAGTGACTTGAATGTGATTAATCATTTTGTTTCTTTTCTGCAAGCCATGCTGATGGATCACTATCTTTCATAAAAGGTTGTTTCCAAAAGTATGGAATAGTATGTGAAGTATTTGGATAATATTTTTCATATATTTCTCTATAATAAAGTGATTCTTTATCATAAGGTTTATTATGAGTATATTTATTTTTTAATATTTCATATTGTTCATCAGTATATATATTATCAATATATTCTTTAATAATTTGATACCATGGTTTATCTGCATTACTAACACCATCAGAAAATGCAGTTTTAACTCTCCATCCTAATTCTTTTGGTAATAAATCATCAAATGCCTTTCTAAATAAATATTTTTCAATTCTATCTTTATTAAATCTCTTATATTTTGGATTAATAGACATACAATATTGAATAAAATCTTTATCTGAAAAAGGTACTCTTGCTTCAAGACCTGCTCCTGAAATAGACTTGTCTGAACGTAATATATCAAAATAATTTATATTATTCAACATTTTTATATTTTCTGTTTGAAAAGTTTCATCATCAGGTGCATAATAAAATCCTCTATAACTTGCAAATATTTCATCAGATACATCTCCACAGAATATTACTGTATCATCACTATGTTTTCTAATATATAATGATACTAAATAATTTCCAACAGATGCTCTAACAGTAGTTGTATCATAACTTTCAATTTGTTTAATTGTCATTTCAATTGCATCCAAAAATTGTTTATCAGTTAATTCAATAGATGTATGATTTGTCTTGAAATGTTCTGAAGCAATCTGTGCATAATGTAAATCTATTGATCCTTTTAATCCAATAGAATATGTATTTAAACTATATGGTTCATATTGTTTAGCAACAATTGCAGATACAGTAGTACTATCAAGACCACCTGATAATAAACATGCTAATCTTCTTTCAGACATTAATCTTTTAATGACTGCTTTTGTAAATAATTCACGAATATTATTTATAATAGTATTTTCATCATCATTATTCTCTTTAATATCATATAAATCAAAATATTTAATATATTTAATATTATACCAGTCATTATTATTATTAAAATCTAAACAACAATAAGTTCCACAAGGAAACTGTTGAACATTATCTGTCATTTCTAATCCTTTCAATTCACTACAAATACATAATTTTGATATTATATTATGTTCATCATTACATAAATGATAATGACTAAAATATAATGAACGAACACCAATATGATCTCTACAAATAAATAGTTTCTTTAAATTATCATCATAAAGTATAAATGCAAATTCACCATCTAATTCCTTACATGCAGTATCAATACCAAATTTTTTATATAAATGAATAATTATTTCACAATCACTTTTACTTTTATAACAATTAGTAAAATTATACTTATCAATTAATTCTTTATAATTAAATATTTCACCATTACAAATAAGATGTATTCCATCATCTTCAAATGGTTGATTACTAACTGAATCAAGTCCATTAATAGCTAATCTATGAAATGAAAAAAATATATTATCATTAATTCTTTTATGAACTGAATTATCAGGACCTCTATGAGCAATCATATTAGAACTTTCAATAAGTTCATTATCATTATTATTATCTTTATTACCTATATAAGCAAATATTCCACACATATTAGTTATAATATATATTTATCATTATCTTTTTATATACATTATATATTTACTTTATATATTATATAGGAAAACATGGATAATTATATTTAACTAATATATCATATAAATTAGATAATCCATATTTTCTAATATTATATATAATATCAGTTGTTGAATTATAATTTTTATTTTCAAAAGTAAGATTTAATGCAAAAAATGTAATAATAATTGGTATAATAACAAATACAGTTAATCCTAAAATTATATATAATATTATTTTTTGTATTAAAGAACCATGAAAATTTAAATCACTATAAATGAATTGATTAAAACAATATATATAAATTACTAATATAAAAGGTAATATTGTATAACTATTAAAATTAAATAAACTTTTAATATAATCTACATATGAATAATCTTTTAGATTAATAAATTTATATAAATTATCAAATATTTGTAATTTTGATTGAAATATTCCATAAAAAAATAATACAATTAATAATGGTGAAAATATTATACATAATAATATATATTGAAACCAATGATTATGTTTAATATTATAAATATCAAAATTTAATAGTTTTATTACAAAAGGTATTATAAATGGAATTAAAAATACTATTGATAATGATGCAATACTACAATAATTACCAAATATATTATATATTGGATTTTCATTTATTTTAGAAATAGTATTAGAATTATTATATGGATTATTATTGGGATTTATTTGTATGATACTGGAATAAATTGAATATATAAAATTTCTAATAAGACCTTGTAAAATAATAAAAAACGTAATAAAATAAGCAATTAATATTAAAGTATATGACATTTGAGTTAATCCCACAAATTTATTTCCATTTATTGTTTTATAAGATATATTCATAATGTCATATGGAGAATTACATGTTATATTTTTAAAAAACTTTTCTACATTACTATCAGTATTATATCTTTCATTTCTATTACTAAAATAATATTGAGAATATTTAATAAAATATAAATAAATGAATGAAATAGATGAAATTATAAAATAAAAAATGATAAATATAAATATATTTATAGATAATGATTTAAATAAATCATTTTTATTTAATGAAAAGTTTATATTTCCAGTTCCTTGCATTATATATGTTCTTAATAATAGTTAATATAAAAAATAAATATAAACTATTATCATTTTTATATAAAATAAAAAAAATTGATTTATTTTTAGTAATATAAAATAATATTTATAATTATATACATATAATAAATATTTAAATATGAATGATAATTTAAAAAAACTATCAAAAAAAGATTTAATACAAAAATGCAAAGAAAATAATATTAAGGGTTATAGTACTAAAAATAAAAGTGAAATAATTGAATTAATTAAGTCTATTAATGTTAATGATAAAATAAATATTGAAGAAATAGTTAAACCCGATATATTGTTAAATACAGTAATAAAAACAAATATATTAGAAAACAATAATAAATTAAATTTAAATGTAGTTGATTTATTTTGTGGATGTGGTGGAATGTCAAAAGGTTTAACTGATGCAGGAATGAATATAATCGCAGGTATTGATGTATGGGATAAGGCAATAGTAAGTTATAGAAAAAATTTTCATCATGAAGGGATATGTGAAGACTTGACTAAATTGCCACCTGAAAAATTTAACGAATTATATAATAAAAAAAATGAAACTATCGATTTAATTGTTGGAGGACCACCATGTTTTATTGCTGGAACAAAAGTTTTAACAAATACTGGATATAAAAATATTGAAAATATAAAAATAACAGAACAACTTCTTACACATACTGGTAAATATCAAAATATAATAAATTTACAAAAGAAAAATTATACAGGTACTTTATATGAACTTGACATTAGTAATCATTTTGATAAAATAATATGTACTGAAGAACATCCTTTTTATATTAGAAGATTTGATAAATATAATAATAAATTTAAACAACCTGAATGGAAAAATGCAAAAGATTTAACTTTAAATGATTATTATGGTATGATTATTAATAATAATAATATAATTCCAGAATTTTCAACATTTATTTTAGATAAATCTAATTATTGGTATATGATGGGTCATTTTATTGGATGTGAAGATATTGAAAAAAAAACTATTGATAAAATATTACTAATATATAATCAAGAATGCAATAATGAGATTTGGTATAATATATTTAAAGAATTTGGTACGTGTATAAATAATTTAATAATACCTAACTGGATACATAATGCTCCAATAGAATTTATTAATGAATTTATAAATGGTTATACAAAAGAAAATAAACATATAAAAAATATATCATTAAATTTAAAATATGAATTACAAAGATTATATTTTAAACTAGGATATATATCAACAGATATAGGATTTATTGAAGATAATTATGTATGGTTTAAGCCTATATCAATTAATAAAAATAATATTGAAAATATTATTGTTTATAATTTTGAAGTTGCAATTGATAATAGTTATATAGTTCAAAATACAATAGTACATAATTGTCAAGGATTTAGTATAGCTGGAAAAAGAGATATAAGAGATCCAAGAAATTCATTATTTATGGAATTTGTAAAATATATTGATTATTTTCATCCAAAAGCATTTATAATGGAAAATGTAATTGGAATATTGTCTATGAAAACATTAAAAAATGAAAAAGTTATAGATATTATATTAGATGAATTAAGTAAAAATTATAATTGTATTGTATGTAAATTATATGCAAGTGATTTTGAAGTACCACAAAATAGAAGACGAACAATTATAATTGGAATTAGAAAAGATTTAAATATAATACCAACTGAACCTAAACCCATTTTATCAATAAATGAAAGGATTCCTGTAAAAAATATATTATTAGATAAAAATGAAATTGATAAAAGTTATTATTTAAGTAATAAAGCATTAGAGGGAATTGCTAATAAAAAACAAAAATCAATAAATAATGGTAATGGTTTTGGTGCTCAATATTTAGATATGGATAAACCATCTTATACAATTCCTGCAAGATATTGGAAAGATGGATATGATGCTTTGGTTAAATATTCTGATACTGAAATAAGAAGATTAACTATTTTAGAATTAAAAAGAATTCAAAGTTTTCCTGATGATTATATAATAGAAGGTACAAAAAAAGATATTATAATGCAAATTGGTAATGCTGTTGCATGTAAATTTGGATATTATTTAGGTAAGCATATTATCAATACTCTTCAGTAATCAATAAATACCAAAATTTACTATTGGAACTTCTAAATTGTGAATAATTTCTTGAATTTCCTTGATACATACCACTATCAAAAATAATTATTTTGTTCTTTATATTTTCAATAAAAATATTATAGTCAAATGGTTTTCCAAAACATATTTTATCATAAGTATTTGTATCATTATTTTTTTTACATATAAAAAAACCTTTTTTATTAAATTTATTATTTATATGATGTTTTAATTTATCACTTATCCATACAGCAATTAACAGTTGTTTATTTACTTTTAGAAAATCTGGCAATTCATTTTTATTATGTCTTTCATCTTTTTCATATGAATAATATATACATAAATCATTATTTTCATTAAATAATAATTTTTGACCACAATAATTCCAATTATCATATTTTGGAACAAAATTACCAGACCATGAATATCTATTATTTTTCTTTTCATTTGGTGTGCCAAAGTATTTAATATAATCATTTCTTGTAATTTTTATTTCATTATTTTTCCATTCATTATATTTTTCAATAAATGTTTTATTTGGAGAATATAAATATTCACTAGCACTAAAGTCACCAAAACTTATTTTAGACGAATTTTTTTTCATTTCATATCCATTTATATCAGGCTCATTTTTGCTATTATGTTTTATCTTCATTTGTTTTTCTAACCAATGTCCTTCTGCACCATTGTGATTTTTTGAATTTATTATTATTTTATTACCTTTAACATTATTCATAAATAAATTAATTATTTCTTGTTTATCATCGAGTTTATTATCTAGATTATCATCGAGTTTATTATCTAGTTTATCATCAAGTTTATTATCTAGTTTATTATCAAGTTTATTATCTAGTTTATTATCTAGTTTATCATCGAGTTTATTATATATTTTAATGTCATTTATATTTAGTTTTTCTAAATATTCTTCTAATTCCTTTAACTCAGTCATATTAAATATATATTATTTTTATTTTATCTTTATATTGTATTATATTATATAAATCATTTTTTATATATAAATATAGTAATATGTATATTTATATATAAATATGTAAATATGTATATATGTATATATATAAATTTATATACATATAATAATCATTATAATTAAAAATTTATAATTTTTAAAAATAATTAAAAATACCTAATATTACTATAATAATAACTGCTAGTACATATGCAAATGTCATCCAAATACCAGTACTACTTCCTGCTTTTAACATATCGGTTATATTAGGTATATCATACATATCTTCAATAACTTCAACAGAACTATGACTTGTTTGTAACACATTACAAACAATATGAATAAATACATATTTTAATATAATATTAATTAATGAATTAGGTATATATTTAGTTTTATTTTTTTTAGAATATTCATATAAACGGTCTTCACATTCTTGAATATTATCTTTTATTTCAATCATTTTATCTTTATCACTCGAAATATTGCTTTGAATATGTTGTTCAATTTCTGTAATAAGATTAACATCAAATGTTTTCAAATATTTTTTAATTATATCTACTGTTTCATTACTTAAATCATGGTTACTTTTAATAAGATCTTTAAAAAATGCTGTTTTATCATTAACTGTTTCTGGAATATTTAATGATGAATATTGATTATTTAATGCATATTCATATAAACCTTGTACTACTAAAATAAATATTGGTAAAACATTAAATTTATCAAATATCATTTTCATAAATGAATTATCAATAACACTTTTTAAACTATCTGCTATTAATACAAAATTTCTTGGATTACAACATTGTATTTTATCTTTTTCACAAAAACTATCAGGAATAATTTCTGTTTTTATTTCATTATGTATTTGTGAATTACCACCTTCTTTTAATATACTATCAAATTGAGGTATAGAACTTTTTAAATTACTTTTTAATGCATTGGTAAATGATGAACTACTAAATGTAGTTTTACATCCATATTGTGATATAGTAACTAATATGGGTTTTATTGTAGGTAATACATAATCTAAAAATACGAAATATGCTTTTGCAATTACACCTATAATGGGAATAAAATAAAGAGGAACATATTTAAAAGTATTGTATAAACCTAATAACATATTTAAAATAGGATTTAACAAAACATCTGTTATATAAAACTTTTTAGATATATTTATTATTCCTTCTAATATGGTATTACCTACTCTATAAAATCCATATAATATCATATATAATGCTGTTAATGCTACACCTGCTGTTGTAGATGTTTTAATTGGACTACACATTGATTTAGGATTATCTAAAATAGTATGTCCTTTTACACTAATACATAAAATAGTAATAGGAAAAGCAAATATAACATAAACCATAAAAAAATAAATTGCATATTTAAGGATTACCAAGAACCATAATATTCTATTATAAAGTGTTTTTTTACCTAAATTACATACTAAATATTTACCAATTGAATCTATACTTCTTTTAATAATAGTACTTATTAAAATACTTAAAGATGGAATAATACCAGTTGGTAATATTAATATTGGAATTAATACAATAATACATGATAAAATAATTATTACTAAATTACCTGAATAACCACCTTTAATTTTTACATTTAAATTTAATATACTATCATCTATTATATTATATTTTTCTAATGATAAATTTTTATCTAAATATATTCCATTATAATCAATAAAAGTATCATTAATATCAATATTTAAATTATTATTATTGATTAGATTATTAATAATAGAATTAATAGATTGATATTTTATGGATTTAATGGAATACTTTTGTTTATCAAAAATAATAAATATATTCATATTACTTAATAATAATATGGATTATTTTTTTGTATAATTTATCTGATATTATAACAAGAATAAAATGAAACCACATTTAATAAATAAAAAAATAATATTTGGAATGATAAATGAAAAAAAGAGTATAATAACAGAGGTAAATAATAAAAAAAAATATTTACTATTTAATTTTTTTATAATATTATTTTTAATAATTGGAATTTTAATATTATTATTTCGTTATTTTGACAAAAAGAATAATGAAAAAAATATAAAGTAATAATATAAAGATAAATGTATAGTCAAGGATCTAATAGTATTCCATTATATATTGATAATTCACCTGATTGGGTAAAAGCAGGTAATCCTAACCAAAAAATACCATATAATGTTGATGCTACATTAGGTGTTAATGAATATGTTTTTGGTAGAACTACACCAAATAATGATTTTATAGTAGCAACTGGGTTTGAAAAAAATGCTCATGGAATAGAAATGATTGGAGGTTTAAAACGTAAAACAAAAAAATCATCTACTAAAAAGTCAAAAAAGTCATCTATTAAAAAGTCATCTGTTAAGAAGGCAACTGTCAAGAAGGCAACTGTTAAGAAGGCAACTGTTAAGAAGTCACCTGTTAAGAAGGCAACTATTAAGAAGTCACCTGTTAAGAAGGCAACTGTTAAGAAGGCAACTGTTAAGAAGACAACTGTTAAGAAGGCAACCAAATAATACTAAATAAATTATTGTATAAGTTAAAGTGTAAATAACAATATAATAAAAATCAAAAATATAATTATAATTTTAAAATTATATAATTATTATAAATTTAATAATTATATATTATATATAATAAATATATAATATGAATAAGAAGGGAGAAAATATTGATATAAAAGAAATGTATAAATATCATTTGAAGGATTTAAAGGATGAATATTATCAAAAATATTTAAAATGTTTAAAGGTTTTTTATGAAAAGGAACATAAAAAAGATAAATTTAATAAAGAATTTGTAGATAATAAATTAGTATTAACAAATAAAGTAGATAAAAGACAAAAAATAGAAATAGTTCCTTCACAATTTATTGATATTAGAGCATTATATATAGAGTTAAAAGAATTATCAGGATTAATATTATTTAAAATAAATAATATTATTGAAACAAAAAGTAATATAACTGATGAAAACAGAAATGAATTTGATGAATTAAAGAGAAAATATATAGATTGTAAAAAGAAAATAGATGATATAGATGATATAAATAAGGAATACTATGATGAAATGCAAGTTTTAATAGAAGAAAAGATTAATAAATCAACAAAATTAGCAAAATACTATCAAAATAGAAATGAGGAATATAAAAAGATTAAAGTATTTATTAAAGTAACATTAAAAAATAAATTAATAAAATATTTTCATGAAAATAAAAATAGAATACCTGCATTAAATATAATAAATAAAATAGCAAAAGATAATAATGTACCATCTGAAGAAATTGAAAAATGGTTTAATTGGATAGAAAATGTATATCATTATATGTTGATGCAAAAGGAAATAAATGAAATAGAAAAGAAAATAGAAAATAAAGAAAATGAATTTGCATTGACTACAAGATATATGATTATAAAAAAACCGATTATGTAATAAAAAAATATTAAATATATATATATGATAAAATTTACAGATTATATAAATGTTACTGCATTTTTTATAGCATTAGCAATTGGATTATTTTTTACTTATATATTTGCACCTAAAAAAAGAATTATTATAAAATATCCTACACCAGAAAATGCAGATAAATTAGTATATAAAGATAATGCAGAAACATGTTATAAATATAAACCAAATGAAATACCATGTCCAACAGATAAAAGTATGATAAAAAGTCATAATATAATTGACTAATTCATATTTACAAAATAAATATATTTATAATAAAATATTTATTTATTATATATAAATGATGAAAAGTAATTTTTTGAAAAATGATTATACAAAAATAATATTAGGGTTATTATGGGGTTTTGGTTTAGCATGTATATTTAGAACTGCATGTAATGGTAGAAGTTGTATGATATATAAGGCACCTAAACAAAATGATATAATTGGACATGTATATGGACATGATGAAAAGTGTTTTAAATATAATATACATACAGTACCATGTACAGATGATGCAATATTATAAATAAATTGTATGCGTAAAATAGATATATTAAATATCAAATATAATAAATATAAGTAAATAATGGATGATGATAAAAGCACACCTATTTCAAGTTTAAACAATAGAGGGGATGATTCAGAAGTAGTAAATCAAATATTAAACAAGTATAATGATTTAGGAAGTAGTGATGGATCATTACCACCAAGTAATCCAAATATTAGACAAATGGAAAATCAATTTGAAAATAGAAATTTAAATAATGAAATGTTTGAACATAATAGTAAAAATATTGCTTATAAGGAACATTATGAAAATGAACTTAAAAGAAGTAATGAATATCAAAAGAAATCTAATAAAGTTCAATTTCAAGATGATGATGAAGATGAAGATGATGATGAATATGATGAATATGAAGTTATAGAAATACCATTATGGAGAAGAATATTAAATGAATTTAGAATACCATTATTTATAATTATATTTGTAATTATATTTTCTAATTGTTCTTTTGATAAACAATTAATTAAAAGAATACCATTTTTTGGAAATGAATTTAATGAATGTAATACATATGGATTTTTATTAAAAGCATTTTTAATTGGTATTTTCAGTTATATATTGATTAAATTTGTACGTTTTTAGGCCTTTTAATAAATATATTGTATTATTTATTTTTATATTAAATTTATTGAATAATAATATATAATAATTTATAATAATTTATAATTAATTATTATAAATAAAAAGTCTTATTTATATAATAGATAATGATTAAAAAAAATAATTATATGAATATTAATTATTATAATATTGAACTTACAAAATTAAATAAAAGATATTTAATTGGATTAATAATTGTATTGGTTTTAATATTATTATTTATTAAAAATTATGATACAACATATGAACGTATAGTAATATTTATGACTATATTTATATTAATATTAATTATATCTAAAAATTTAATTATATCAATTGTATTAGGTATTATATTATTTTTAATGATAAATTTATTAATGAATAGTCGTATTGCATTAGAAAGATTTCAAAATGAAAATGAAAAGGACTCTGAAAAGGAATCTGAAAAGAAAACAAAAAAGGAACATGATGATGAACCAGCATTTGATAAAAATATATTTGAATCAGAAACATTTAAAAACTCTACTGATGGAATTCAAGAGTTACTTAAAAAAGTTAATGGTGGTATTGAACTTAAAGAAGATGATTTAAAAGAAACAGATAAATTAGGAGTTAATGTGGAAAAATACAGTGATGACAAAAAACATAATGCATTAAAACAAGCACAAAAAGAAGCATATGAATTAATAGATACAGTAAATGCTTTAAAAGATACTGTAAATACATTATCCCCAGTGTTATCTGAAGGTAAAAAATTAATGGATATGTTTCAAAATTTGAAAATCTAATATTCTATTTCATCAGTATCTTTTGTGATTTTTTTTGCAACTGTTACTGCTTTTATATTAATCTTTATATATTCATCTAGTAATCTATGTTGTACATTAAATTTTAGATCATCATCTTTTGTATAATCAATGAATTTTTTATCTGCAATTCTTCTTGAATGTGTTATTATTTCACCAATGGTATCAGTATTTTCTTCTCTAATATTTTTTATATGATTATGTAATTTTTCCATTGTCTTATCTGCTATATCTGTCATTTTCATAGTACAATATTGACTAGTATTATCTTTATAAATTAAACCTGTTTTTTTATTATCTTTATCAATAATAACATTAAGATTAATGTCATTTTTAAGAATTGCTTCTAATAAATGTGTATACATAAATCTAGATACTAATATTTTAGTTCTTTCATTATCATCGATATGTGAAATATCCCAATCACTATAAAAAGATACTGGTTTTTCACTATTAACATCTAGATTAATTTGTATATTATTATTTGTAATATTTGTTGTATTATTACTATTTATAGTTTTATTATGTGAATTATTTGTTATAATTATATTTTTATCAGTTTTAGACTCCAAATATTTATGAAAACAATTAAATATAATATGCTTTTTAAGGTTTAATCTATTATCAAAATCATTTTCACAGTACTTACATGTTTTAATTGTATCATTATCAATATTGTCTAATTCATCAAATAATTCTTTTTTATTGTTATAAATACATTCAGAATTTTTTAGATGTTCTATATCACTTATATTTATAGAATTAGTATTTAATGGATATAATGATAAAACTAATCGTTGATCTGTAGATAATAATAATGAACAATTGGATATTTTACATTGATATTTACGATTTATATGTTTCTTAATGTCTGAAAACTTTGTAGTATTATAATTATTGCATCTTTTACAAACATATGTTGCCATATTACTTATATTATCTTTATAAAATATTAATTATTATTATTTTATATATTATTATTTACATAAATATCATTTTATTTTTATTATATTTGTATTTTATTATGTTTATACATAAAGAGTGCTGAATACGCATAATTATGTATTTTACCCACAGTTATTTTTCGCGATAAATTTATACATAAAGAGTGCTGAATACGCATAATTATGTATTTTACCCACAGTTATTTTTCGCGATAAATTTGTCATTAAATAACATCATTCGGCATTATTTACGTATATTACATACATTGAAAACATGTTATACATAAAGAGTGCGGAATACGCATAATTATGTATTTTACCTACAGTTATTTTTCGCGATAAATTTGTCATTAAAAAGTGTCATTCAGCAGTATTTATGTATTTTACCCACAGAGAAAATAGGTTATACATAAATAATGCCGAATACGCATAATTATGTATTTTACCCACAGCAACTTTTAGTGTAATTAAAAAGTGTCATTCGGCATTATTTACGTATATTACACACATTGCATACATAAATAATATCATTCGGCATTATTTATGTATAAAAAAATCGCGAAAAAATGACTGTGTGTAAAATACATAATTATGCGTATTCCGCACTCTTTATGTATAAACTGTTTTCTCTGTGGGTAAAATACATAAATACTGCTGAATGATATTATTTAATGACAAAAAATGACTAAAAAATCAACTGTGGGTAAAATACATAATTATGCGTATTCGGCATTATTTATGTATAACATGTTTTCTCTGTAGGTAATATACATAAATACTGCCGAATGACACTTTTTAATGACAAAAAATGACTGTGGGTAAAATACATAATTATGCGTATTCGGCAGTTTTTATGTATAGCCAAAATTCTCTGTGGGTAATATACATAAAAACTGCCGAATGACACTTTTTAATGACAGAAAATTGCAAATTTTAACTGTGGGTAAAATACATAATTATGCGTATTCGGCATTATTTATGTATAGCCAAAATTCTCTGTGGGTAATATACGTAAATAATGCCGAATGTTTTTTACATTGCGTGCGTATCAATATTATCAATAATATATATTTTTATTTATATTTTATTACAATAAATTAACAATATATTTATTTTTATTATTTTTATTTATTTTTAATTTTTTTCAAAAAAATATATAAAAAATATACAATAGTTACAATATCACTTTAAAAATAAGGTCATTTTTTCAATAAAATAATGTAAAAAAGTGGCGATAAAAATGGCGACATTTTGGCGATAAAAAAGGTGTTTTTTTTGAATCATGTTTTTTAAAAAATTTTTCAAAAAAAAAGATGGCCAATTTTTTTTTTCACCAAATTTTTTTTTGAAATTTTTTTCAAAAAAGTAGATTCAAAAAAAACACCTTTTTTATCGCCAAAATGTCGCCATTTTTATCGCCACTTTTTTTACATTATTTTATTGAAAAAATATACTCTAAAAATAAATGTTTATTGTAATCATTGTATAATTTACATATATTTGTCACCAATTTACATGTTTTTAATTAATTTTTTATGCAATAACTTAATATATTATTATTATTAAATATCAATATTAATCAATACTATTTAATATTTATTATTTATATGTATAATAAAGTATTTATAAGTTAATATATTACTTAAAGTAACTATTACAAAGACACTGTATATTATATTATTAAATATTAATTATATACAATAATTATACAATAATTATACAATATGATAATTTATATAATATTATTACTAAACAATAATATTATAACTAAATAATAATGAAAATATAACTGATAAAATACTTTAATAAAATACTGAAATTAAATAATAATATAAAAATAATAAATAAACATAATAAATAAACAAAATAAAAATTAAATTATTTATGTTAATATAATATATAATGAATAATAAAGATTTTATAATAGTACTGTTGTTATTAATTATTCCACTATTATTAATGATTATATGTTATAGAATTTATACAAATAATTATTGTAGAAATGATATGAAATGTATGCAAGAAAAATTATTAAATAATTTAAAAAAGATGAATAGAGAATTATATAATAAGAAATATGAACTGGAACATATGCAAAATAAAACAGATGATACTGTAGAAGGATTTTTTGGTGGTTTAAGTAATTGGTTTTCTGGAGGAGGAACACCTAATGGATTACCTGTAGCACCTGGTACATTACCAAAAGAAGATTTAAGTATGTTGGAAAAAAAACATAATAATAAAATGAAACAATCATCAAAGTTTCCACCAACAGATGACGATAATGAATTTAAAGATTCTAATAATAATGAATTATTAAATACCATAAAAATTAATAAACAAGATGTTAATAAAATAAATAATAATAAACCTGAAAATATTAATAAAAATAATCTAAATAATAATCTAAATAATAATATTAATAATAAAAATAATCATACATTAGATAAACCATTAACATTAAATAATACACCAATTGACAGTAATTTAGTGAAAAAAATACAAAATGTTGAAAATATGCAAAATACATTACCATCACATCCTACAGATTTATCTCTTAAAAATATATTAGGAACATGCCAATTCTTTAATGATAAATGTCCAGATAAATATCAACCTTTAGGTAATTTTTCTATAAGTGGTAATGCTATAGGAAATAATGCAATATTAACTTGTGGTAATGTTAGTAATGTTAAACCTGCACATGCAATTGCAATTATTAAAAGTAATTCATTGTATGAAATTAATATATTAGATAGTGGGTTAGGTTTTAATCCAACAAAACCACCTAAAATAACTATTGAAGGTGGTAAAGGCTCGGGAGCAACTGCAGAAGCAATTGTTGATGATAATGGACATTTAAAAATTATTAAAATAATTAATCCAGGCTATAATTATACTGAAACACCAAATGTTATTATTGAAGCACCTTTTATGAATAGTTCATGTCATTTATGTTGTAAAATTTAATTTATATTATTTTACACCTTTGAACATTTAAAACGCCGATTTTAACTTAAAGAACTTAAAGATTTAACACATATTTTAATATAACAAATGCTAAAAGATGTTACAGATGATATTCCTTTTTTGGAAATTAACGTTTCAACTGGTATAAGTGGGCAAAAAATACTTAAAAAACCAAATAAATACATAGATAACTTTAATTCTGAATTTTCATTTGTTATCTTTGCAACTAGTAAAAAAAAACACGAATTTGATTCAATTGTTGAATATTCTAATTATATTTTTTATAAAATAATAACAACAAAATCGTATCAACGTTGGATAATTCCTCATCAAGTAAAACAAACAAAAGAACCTATTGTAGAAAGTGATTTAAAAAATTTAAATGATATTTATAGTGGGGATTTAATTATGAAATTATTTTGTTGTGAATTAAATACAAATTTTGATTTAGATTGTAATGAACACTATAAATTAATTCATAAATTATTTCCATACGATGAAAAATTTGATGGCTCATATAACTTATTTCAGTGTGTTTTTGATTGTAACTATAGAAGTTATATATTGGAAACAAAAAGTTATTATTATTTAATTGGAAACGCATTTAGTTAAATATAATCGACGTTTAAAATGTCCAAAGGTGTAATTATAATTTATATCATATTTATTAAATTATAAAATACATTAAATAATATTATTTATCAAATAAATCATATAGACCTATTTGATATTTTTCATCATGTTCTTCCCATTCATTATCAATAAAATTCCATGAATATATTTTATTTGTTAATTTATGTTTATAATGTATACATCCATCATCTGTTGAATAATTATTATTTTGTTTTTCTAAATCATAAAAGGACAAATTTGGATATTGTTTAATAAAATTATTTTTAATTATTGTCTGTTCTTTTTCATATTCCATTTCTTTTTTTTTTGAATTTTCCAATAAATATTGTTGTTCAAAATTCAAATAATTATTTTGTTCATTATTATTTTGTACATTATTATTTTGTTCATAATTTAAATCATTATGTTCAAAATTTTGTTCAAAATCTAAATAAGAATATTGTTGCATTATATTATATAAATCAATTATTTAATATATCTTTAAGTAGTAATATTTATAATTAAATATATGGAATATATTGTGGAAAATCACCTTCATAAATAGTTACTCTATAAGGTGATTTAGAACCTTTTATAAATACAATATCATTCGTACCTAATTCATCATTTTTATTTTTAACAACAACAGGAACTTTAGTACCAAATTGTCCAATAGTAGTATAATAATCATATTTATTGTCATTTGGATATCTTTTACGTCCATATAATGGTACTATATCATTTTCATTACCAAATACTTTATATAAAACACCTAATTGTTGGGGTTGTCCTAATGGTCCTCTTGTTGAAATATTAACTGGTGCAATATTATTATCAGATATATCAATACTAACAGGTGGATTATATATAGGTACTTGAGTACCACCTAAACAAGGTGTATTTCTTGAACCACAACCGACAACTTGAAATGGTAACTGTAAATTAGGATACCATCTTTGATCATAAAAATAATCACTTTTATAGGGATATCTTAAAGGATTATATATTCTATCTAATGCATTCATTGTTTTAGGATCTCTGTCAATAGTTGCTGTTGGATAAGTAACTGTTGTAATAATATCTTCACGATTATTTTGATAATTTTCTAAATTATCAGATATTTTTTTCAAGTTTTGTTCTATACCACTAACGGAAATATTATTAGTGGGAATTTCACATATATTCTTTTGATTATATAACATTACTATGATAATTACCATCATAATAATTAATATAGCAATTATAACAAATAAATATTTATTAAAACATATATTTTTGATGACTGGCATATTCTAATTATATTATATGATAATATTTTTATTTATATTAAATTTCAACATTTTTCATTCTATATATTTGATATTCATTGTCAATATTTATATTATTACTATCTCTTGAATTTATATAATTAAACAACTTTTTAGCATCTCTCTTTTTACCAATATCTGAATTTCTTATAGTACCAGATGCTCCATTCATATCTTTTTCAGGTGAAAAATCAATATAATCACCATAATTATATCCTAACATTGGACCAGTAGATGAATTTAATGGTGATGCAATATTAAATTCATTCTTTTTATTATACATTTTATCAAAATAATCTTTTGTATCCATTGAAGGAAATAAATAGCCAGGTGGTGGTAATACACCTTCTTCTGGAATTAATTCTTTACCTAATTTTAATTTTTCAAGATTTTTAAGATGATTATATGGTAAGTCATCTTCATTACCAATAAAACAATATAACCAATTTATATAATCTTGTAAAGTCATATTTGACGGATAATTTAATTTATGAATATTAAGATCAAAAGGTGACATATCATGAGGATCTGCATAATTTGTTGTTCCATAAGTACATTGAGTATTTCTATTATCTTTATTATGTTGATGATTTTTATAACATACTTGTATTTGTTTATTTTCTATAATCCAATCTTTATATATAGGAGCATCATTATAACCATTTGTAACATCATCAAAACTTTCAAATGTTTTATTTTTAGGTTTAAATTTTTTATATTCAACTATATTTATTTTTTCAACATCAATTTCATTTTTATTTTCGTTACTCTTTTCATCTTCTTTAAGATTATTACTAAAATTTTCTATATTAGTAGGATATTTTATTTCAATATTAATATTTTTAAGTTTATTATCAATAGTTTTAATTATATTAATCCAAAATAGATAACATAATATAATAATAAATATAACAATAATTAAAAGGATAATATAATTGTATATCATAATAATAAATATATATATATTAAATAGATTTTATAATCTAAAAAATAGTTTATATAAAAAAAATAAAATCATTAATATATAATAGAATATAATGACAGATGTATTAAAACTTAATGTTAATGATACAAGTCTAACAAATATACTAAATAAGAACCCATTTTATATAGATATTAAAGGTTCTGTAAATATTTGTTTAGTACGTTGTGGCCAAAATATTGAAAGTTGTAATAATGTAAATTTTTTATCAATGACAAATTTCGGTAAAGTACTTGTATTAAATCCAAAACCAGATGATAAAAAATATAAAAACACTTGTAATATTAAATTAGCATTTGATAATTCAAATGACAATTCAAATAGTGAAGGAATGGGTAATTATACATATTTAAAAACTTTCATCACAGTACCTTCTTTACATAAATTAAATGGTCAAATATATGATATGGAAACATTTTCAGTATTTTCTTCTATACAAAAGAATGGTACAGTTTTATATGTAGTTTTATGTTCTTTAAGTAGTGGATTAAATGTTGTAAATAATAATGATTGGAGATTATTAAATTATAAATTAATGAATGAATTATTATTAAAAAATAATAAAATACCAGATATTCATGGAACTAATCCAATAGGTATTCCTAATCCAATTGATATAAATAATTTTATACCACCAGAAGGATTAAGAAGTTTTTATGATTATACTAATCCAGAAAATACTAATGTAAATATTCGAGTATATCAAAATATAATGGGAATATCAAATGAAGTTTTGAACTTGTTAAAAACTAAATTAACTCCAGGCAGTATATATGAAAATTTTAAAAGTCAAATAACAAAATCACTTAATCCAACTGAAAACTTGTTCTTTTATTATAGTAAAGATTTAACTGATAATTATAAAATTTATGCAAGTAATAATACAAATAATATTACAAGTAACATTACAAATAAAGATACCAAAAATAAAGATGTTAAAAATGTTAAAAATGTAAAAGAAAAATTTAATGATAATAATGATAATAATAATGATAATAATGATAATAATGATAATAATAATGATAATAATAATGATAATAATGATAATAATAATGATAATAATGATGATAATAATGATGAAAAAAATAAAGATAATTTTATAAATAAAGAAAACCAATATGATGAAAATAATTTAAATAATGAAGATAATAAAAATGATAATAAAAACAATATTATTGAAGAAGAAATAGATATTAAAAATAATGATAAAAAAGAATTATTCGAAAATAATCCTAAAAAACACAGTAATCAGTCAATGACAATGTTAATTGTAATAGTATCTTTTATATTTATGTATTCTATTATATTTAAAAATTCAATAATTAATTTATTCAAGGCAAAAATAGATGGAATAACTGAAGATAATTTTAAACCATTACTATATATATTAAAAAATACATCAAGTGATGTATCAAATAATCCTCTTAATATAATATTAACTAAAAGATTAGGAATAAATAATAATATAATATTACAAGGTATTATAACATTATTGATATTTTTATTGGGAATATTTTATATAGTTGAAGGATTTAATATTGAAGGACTTACAAATGGTATAATATGTTTATTGGTTATATTATGCGTATTGATGTTAAATTTAATAAGATTAATGGGAATTTATTTAATGAATAAATTAAGGGTATTAGATGATGATGATTTTGCTCAAAAAGAGTATTATTTATATAATTATATAACTGATAAAGTATATAAAGGTAATAATTGGAATAATATATTTTTTAAATATGGTATATCATCTATATTAACTGGCTCAATAAATTTTAATGATTTAATTATAGAACCAATAACTCAAACAGGTGGTGCATTAAATAAACTTGTTCCGGGTGATGATGATTCAGTTATGGAAACAAATCCTATTGAAGAAAGTTATAAAAATAAAGCAAAAACAACAGAAAAAACATTTATGGGAACACCTAATTTATCAAATTTAATAAAAGATAGTGATTCATTTTCATTTATTATGTCAAAAATATATAATAATACTGATTTAATATTTAATATTAAAAAGACTATTGGATATAAATTATTAGGATTTATATTTGTAATAACAATAATATATTTTTATATAAAAAATTATAAATCAAATATACATATATTATTAAGTTTAATAAGTGTTATTATTATACTTTTTGTTGTTCCTGTTTTTATATTTTATAATGGTTTAGGTTTTGTATATTACAATAATAGTAATTCAAAAATCAGTTCATACGAGTATATAAATAATGTATTAAATAAAATAATAGGTCAATCAACTGGAACAACATCAACAGGAACAGGACAAGCACAACCACCAGCAGTACAACAACAATCACCAGCAGGACAACAACAACAACAACAACAACAACCAGCAGGATTTTTAAGTAGATTTACAAGACAACCAGGACAACCTGGATATTTATATGGTCATTATGGTGGTGCAAATCCAACTAATGAATTTCAAATAGATCCTAGATATGATAATAAATATAACAATTTATCGGCAAACTCAAAAGACAGTTTAAATGGGTTATTTAACTCATTAACTATAAAATTTGATGTGAAAAATATAAATAAATATAATGACTTAGTTAATAAATATGAAAAAATAACTGATAAAAATAGTAACTATGATACAGTACAACAAATACTAGATAAAGTATATTTACTAAAAAATAATACATTTACATATGAAGATAAATTATTTATTGAAAAAGTATCTACTAAACTTACAGATGATAACTATATAAAACCATTCAAAGAATTCATTAATGAATTATATTTTACTTATAAAGATTATAATACTACAACAATAAATGATTTGATAAATAAATTTACAAAATATATATCAATTAATAAAGAAAGTAATACATTTAATACAATGTATATTGGATGTAATATTATTATATTTTGTATTATAATTATATTAATGTATTTATATGGTAATTCGATGAATTGGGATAACACTGCTAAAATTGTATTGTATAGTTTATTAATGGGTAGTTATGTATTTTTTATTATATTTATTACATTATTATATTTTAAAAATAATACCCGTATAACAACACTAATAAAAGACATTAAAGAGTACATACCTAAAAATCCATTGAATATAAATACTCCAGCAAACTTTACAGTACAACCAAATACAACTTTATCAGAACCATTTAAAAATGATCCAAGCAAAGAACCTAATGTTAATACTACATTTAATAAAATTATTGGAAATATAGATAAACTAGATGAAAAGACAGATATTGATACAATGTTTGATACAATACGTAGATATAAATTAACTAAAGATGATTTTAGAAAGAAAATAAAATCTATAGCAGAAAATCTAAAAGGTTTATTTGCACAAATTAAGGATCGTAATATAACTTTACCAAAAGCATATGATAAATATATCGAATTATTAGATAAAATTAGTGATTTAGAAGATATTTCAAAATTTTTAAATAATTCAAAATTTGCAGAAGAATTAGAAACATTAAAAGATGCATTAACTGAAAAATTTGATGAAATAAGTCCAACTATATATAATGATTTTATTAAAAATTTGGATAATCTAAATTCATTAAGAAATATATTAAAAATATTCAAACGTGTAGAAACATAATGAAAAATTGATTTAAAAAAATATATGATACAACTATTATACAGTAATAATATAAATATAATGATATAACTATAATAAAAACATACACCATATAACATTTTAAATGGCTACTAGTGTGATAGAAACATTAGAATTAGATGAATTATATTTACGTAGAACAAATTTATTAACACAATTAAAAATTGTAAATAATGAAATTGAAAAAAGAACAGTTATACATAAAGATATAAATACTCCAAAAAAAATAATTATTAAACAAGTACCTGTATCATCTAAATTAACATCTAATATTACAAATAATAAAAGCAATATAACAGATATTGATATAAAAGATACTATAGATAACAATACTAATATTACAGATACTAATATAATAGATAATAGTACAAATAATAAAACTAATATAGATACTAAACCAAAAATAATAACAATAAGGATAAAAAAAAAATAAAATATAAATAAAATATATATAAAAATGAATTATATGGATTTTTTTATAAGTAAAAATGTTATACCAAATGATTATAAATTAAAATATTTAATAACAATACCATGTGTAAATAGAAAGGAACGTAATGCGATAAATGTAATAGAAAGGACATTTGAAAGTTTTGATAAATCTGGTATGTTTTCAGAAAATAATGATATAGATTATACGATATTATTATTTGAGTCAGGTAGTAAAGATACTTCATATTTAAATTTTATAGATAAATATAATGTAAAAAATAATATACATATAATAAAGAGTGAAGTACCATTAGATGGTAATTCAAATACATTAAAAATGTTTTATTATTTAAATAAATTAACTGTTAAATATGATTTTGTATTATGGATGGATGATGATGTATTTGTATGTAATAATTTTTTACAAAATGCCGATATTTGGATTAAAAAATATGCTAATTTTTCATTATTTTCATCTTTATATGTACCTTATAATTCATTTATAATAAAGGGTAAAAAACATGTACATTTAGCGAATTTACCTGCATTTTATGGTACATGTTGTACAGTATTTAAACCGCAATTATCTAAATATGTGATACCAAAATGGTATAATCAACATTTTCAAAAATTCAACTATAATCCTGATACACGTTTTAGAGATGGATTACGTCAATCATTTCCAAGAGCAAAATATATATGTGTATCTTATCCATCATTAGTTCAACATATGAATATTGGATCAGCAATTAAACAAAAAACAATTGTTAGTAAAGGTCATTTTACAAAAACTTTTATAGGTGAAGATAATGATCCAATGTTTAATGTAAATTTAAATTAATATTTATTATAAAAGTATTTATATTAAGAAATTAAGAAATATATCAAATAATTTAACTTAATAATCTAATATAGATAAATCTATATTAAAATCATCATCAATATCATTATCAGTAATATCATTTGATGTATTATTACTTAATTCATCAATATCATTATTTAATTCGTCAGTGTGAGTATCAGTATTAGTATCTATATCTATATTTGAAGTTGTTTTTCTTATGGGACGTTTATTGAAAAGACCTTGAAAAATTGCTCTTCTACGACATGTTTTAATGGTTTGATATGAACCGATTTGATATTTATTATATTTTCCGTCAATAATACTGGATGTAATTTGTAATATAGTACATATAGATGTAATATTAAGATTTAATGCAATAATACATAAATTAGAATAATGTATTAGACTATATTTTTCAGTCATATCAGCCTTACAAATTGAATTATGTTTTAATGGATAATATGATGTATTATTATCTCTGGAATGTTTAGAATAAAAAACATATTCATTCTTAAAATTATTACATAATGCACTAAATTGATTTATATTATACATATTATGATTAATTTTAATTTTATTTTGTTTTACTAAACAATAATATAGACATACACATAAATTTTGAAACATTAACCGTCCAAGATTATCTGCTTTTTGAGTACCTTTTAATTTATTTTTGTCATATTTATGTTGATGTATATAACCAAGAATAATTTTATTCATTTTAAGGTTTTTATCTTCCAATAAAACTGTTTCAAGATATTTAATATACAAAAAATATTCATTTTTCATTTCATCATTTATATTTCTTCCATATGTTTGATAATATATGAAATCAATAATTTCATGCAACATGTCATTATATGACAATTTAATAAAACTATCAATTTTATTCATATGTGAATTATATTAATTAATAATTAATAATTAAATTATATAATTATATAATATAACTAAATATAATTGATATATGTATAATTATTATAATAAATAAATATAGTAATAAATATAGTAATAAATAAAAATCAATTTTTATTCATTATCGGGATTAATTTCATTAATAATATTGTAATTTATAGAGTTTTTTATAAATTAAAATTAAAAATATATATACATATTATATATTTTTAATTTTAATTTATAAAAAATATATATACATATTATATATGATTTATAAAGATTTAATTATTAAAGTAAATGATATTTTATCAAATACATATCCAATTAAAACTAAAAACTTCAATAATTTATCACATTTTAAAATTGAATTTAATGATAATAATAATTTTTTACCTTTTCAAATTGATATAAATGGAAATATTGTATCTGGAGAATTCAAAGATAAACAAATTAACAAAGTTATTACTAAAAATAGAATATATAAATGGAAAGAATATTTATTATTTTATGTTTCATTATTGAATATACAATATAATCCTTGTATTAGTGAAAAAACATTTTTATATTTATTACATACATATAATTATATTGATGATCTAAATATTATAAAATTAATAATAGACAATAAATTAGAAATCAACATAAAATATGTATCTAATATTAAATATAAATTATATTCTAATGATGTATTAATTAAGATACATAAGATAAATAAAGACAACCATTTTTATTTAATGTCATTTAATATTGAGCAAAATTTTAAAAATTTAGGAAATGAAATGAATAGACTATTTATAAATAGAGATAAATTTAATAGTATTCATTTTCATTTAGATAATAATTATGGTGGTGATATTGTTCCTGCACATTTAATTCTTAGATGTTTAGTTGGTAAAAAAGAAAAATGGATGAAAAATATTAAAAAAATATTAATTGATAAAACTTATTTTGAATGGGATTGTTGGAATGAAGAAAATGAAGATTATAAAATAATTAAAGATTTAAACTTAAATATTATTCCAAATTATGAAACAAAATATAATGGAAAGATATATTTATATATGAATAATATTAATAGTAGTGCAGCATGGTTTTTTATAACATATTTAATTTATGCATTTTCTGATAAAATTAAAAGATTTAATAAAAAATGTTTTGGTCAAACTATTAAATTTGGAACTATAATAAGTAAGCAATTAATTCTTAAAGGACACTCTGGTACTACATCAGGTGATGGTAATCCAATATATATAAACTATAAAAATATCAAAATAAGGTGTCCTACAGAACAATTTGTAAGTTGTTCAATAAAGAATATTGACTGGAATAGATTTTGGATAGAATAAAATTATAATTATAATTATAATAAAAATATTGATAATTAAATTTCAATTTTAATCATCATTATTACTATCATTATTTGAATCATTATCTGTATCAATATATATGTTTTCAATATCTTGAATAAGATCATCATCAGATTCTTGAGTAATATTTTCATCTTCATCTTCATTTTCATCATCTAATTCCTCATTTTCATCATTTAATTCTTCAATACTCATTTCACTATTTTTATTTTCACATATATCACAATTACAATTAAATTTGCATTCACAATAACAACTCATTTCATCAGCATATTCTTCTATAAATTCACTAATATCTGTTCTACATAAAGGACATTCATATATATTTTTAAAATACATTTTCATAATACAATTTACACAAAACCAGTGCTTACATTTAGAGTCTTTACCATAATCCGTATTTTGAATACCATGTTTAAGTATTAAACGTTCTCTTGAATATTCTTCAAAACAAATAGGGCAACACGTTTCTGTTTCCATAATATATATATATGTATGTATATATATTATGTTATTCAAATAGATTTATATATATGTATATATTAAACAAGTTATTTATATAAATAATATAAATATATTATAAATCAAGATTAAATTAAAATCAATTTTTAAGTTTTATATATAAGTAATATGAATATAGATTTATTAATATTAGCATCAGGTTTAGCATCTAGATTATCTAATTATACACATGATATTATTCCTAAATATTTGGTTAATATTGATAATCATACAGGGATTTATTATATAGTAAATTATTGGTGTAAATATGTAGATAATATATATTTGGTAATAAATTCAAGATATTATAATATAACAAAATATTATATAGAATGTAATTTACAGGAATATGCGAATAAAATAATTATAATAACATATAATGAAAGTAATGGTACAGCAATTACTTTAAGTAATATTATAAATAATGAATTAATAAAATATAATATTCAAAATCTATTAATAAGTTGGTGTGATATATTTCCTACTTCAAATGTTAATATAGATTTTAATAATTTAAATATTACAAATAATATTACATATAATAATATTTATGTATTTACATATGGGGATCAATGTAGATATGGTATATATAAAAATAATAATGGTAAAAATGAAATAATACATTGTCCAAAATCAAATGGAAATATAATAGGTATATATTATATTCAAAATTTCAAAAGATTTGTATTAGATGATAATGTAATAAATAATGATATAGTAATATATTTAGATAAAATAGGTATAATATATGAATATCCTATATTAGAAATTATTGATTATGGTGATGAAGACAAGTTATTAAATATAATAAATGCAAATGAAACAAATAACAGTTATTTAAAATGTCGTTATTTTAATAATTTAACTATAATAGATGAAAATAAGATATTAAAAAGAGCAGTTGATATAAAAGGTAATAATATAATTAAAAAAGAAATTAATTGGTATAAATATATAAATGGAAATATAAATACAAATATAAATTTTATACCAATAATATATGAATATTATGATAATGGATATTTAATGGAATATATTAAATCTTATGTACCGTTATATAAATATTTACATTCAATAACTATACAAAATAATGAAAAAATCAATATACTAGATACAATTATTAATAAATTAAAAACTTTACATAATATTGAATATAAAAAACAGACAGAAGAAATCTTTATGAATGATATTAAAAAAGAGATATATGAAAAAGTAATTAATAGAAAAGCAATAATAAATAATTTATTATTATCATTTGGAGAGTTTGAATATATAAATGATATAAAAATTAATACTTTTGAAGAAGTATTAAATAAATGTAATGATATAATATTAAATTATTACAAAACAAATAAAAATTACACTTATAATATAATTTTTGGAGATTGTAATTTTTCAAATATTTTAATAAATCCTGAAAATAATAATGATGTAATATTTATTGATCCAAGAGGATATTTTGGTGATACTGATATATATGGTATTCCAGAATATGATTATTCGAAAATATTATATGGAATATCAGGATATGATTTTTTCAATTCTAATTTAAAATATAATATATCAAACATTAATATTATAACTAAATCACTAACTTTTAATATTGAACCAATTATTTTTAATAAAAATATTATAGATAAATATTTTAATAAAGTACATAAAGCATTTGTTGTTATTCATTGGTTAAGTTTAGCAGAATATAATAAAAATAATATATGGAAATGTTTATCATCATATTATTATGGTATGTATTTAGGAACAATATTATAAATATATAAATAAATATAAATAAATATAAATATATAAATATATAAAATGTATAATACAATTAAATCATTTAATGAAATAACACTTACAAAGTTAAGACCTTTAATTATATGTGATATAGACAGTACTGTAATATGTCCAAAAAAAGATATAAGTTATTATATAAATAATATAAAAAAAATATTAAATGAAATGAATGATACTGATATAACAGAAGATGAAATAATTAATGAAGCAACAACATTATATTTAAATAATTATTATATAATAGACAACATAAAAGCAACAGATAAAAAAGGTTTTCAAGATGTAATAGATAAAGTAAATTTATTGGATGGTACATTAATATTTTTAACATCTAGAAAAAAAACTGTTAGTGAATTAACTGAAAGAACATTACATAATATATTAAATATTGATACAAACATATATAAAATATATTATACAGAAAATAAAATAAATAAAGGACAATATATAAAAAATAATTTAATGGAATTGATAAATAAATATGATGATGTTATATTTATAGATGATGATGAAAAACAAATAAAAAGTATATATAAATTAAACAAGTATTTATATGATAAATATAATCATAATGATAACAATAATAACACTAATAATAATAATAATAAAATAACATGTTATAGATTTGAAATATAAAAGTATCATAATCATAATATTATAATTAAAAATATACAAAATTACAATATTATCTTTTACCTAAACTGCCTGAAGGATGATACATTTGAAATTCATCTTTAGTGATATCTTTACGAATAAATATACCAATAGCATCTAAAACTAACATAAAAATTAAACTAGATGTTGAAGGTGTCATATTAATGGTGTCTGCTTCAGTAATATTATTTAATATATAAGTAATATTACTATATTTTTCCATTTCAGTATTTTTATTTGCAACAATACTAATAATATTAATTTTGGTATTTAAATTATATTTAATATATTTCAATATATTAATAACTTCAGTGGTATTACCTCCATTAGAAATTAATAATAATATATCATTATCTTTAAATATACCGAAATCTCCATGTGGTAAATTAGGTAAATCTATATAACTTGCTTTAATCGATAGACTTTGCCATGTTGATGCTGATTTTTTACATATATATCCAGACTTACCCATACCAGATAAATAAATATGATTATTTGGATTATAATTTGATAATATTGTAGAAATAGAATTTATTATATATAGCATATTATCTTTATTATTTAATAATTCGTTAATATTATTATCAATAATACCATTAATAATACTTAAATTATTATTATTAATATTATGATTATATATTTTCAAGTCATTATTTAATTTATTAATATTATATCTATCAGTAATAATTAGATTGGGATATTTATTGATAATTTCATTAAAATAATAATAATCATAAATATATGAATTATTTAATAAAACAGGTATAATAGATTTAACTTGATATAAAGCATGAATACCAGGAAGACTATCTTCAAAACCAATAAATTTAGTATATCCTAATTTATGATAATCATTAACAACTTTTAAATAACATTCTGGATTAGGTTTTTTTAAATGAAAATCTTCTTTTGTATATATTTTATTTGCAGTTTTTAATATTTCAAATTTTTCTAAATAAATATTGATATTTTTAATTGAAGTATTAGTAACTATTACAATTTCTTTTTCATATTTATTTAAAATATTAATTAATGAAGTAACTCCATGAATTAATAAAGTATTATTAGTTTGTATAAATTCATTATAAATATCTTGTTTTCTTTTATATATTTGTTCAAAATATTCACATGAAATATCATGTTTAAATTCTAAATACATACGTGAATATTTTGGATCTAATGAATGAAAATATTTGAAATAATCATTTATTGAAATATAATTATTAATATGATTTGTACTAAATTCCTGAATAGATTTATTCCAAGATAAACAATGTAAATATTCAGTATCCATAATAGTACCATCAAAATCAAAAATGAAAACTTGATATTGTAATATATTATTTATATTAAGTATTGGTTCAATATTATTCATAATAATTAATTATTAAAGTAATATATTAAATTTTGTGTAAAAAAACTACATCATTAAATTTATCATAATTAAAGTTTATTAAATCAGTTTCAATTAATAAATTTACTTTATTTAATATATTATTATCAGTATAATATTCAATATATTTTTCATGTTTTTTACTGTTTTTTTTATTTAAAATATCATTTAAATGTAAAATTTTACGAAATCCTAATGCATATAATATATGTTGTAAATCAAGTTCTAAATTTTCAAATTTACCAATATAATTCATTTTAATTTTATTGTCAATATCTTTAATATGTGATGTTTGTGACATAAAAGTGTGCCAGTAATCCCATGAATTAGCAATTTTATTAAAATCCATAAATTTATTAAAATTAATATTATACTTATTAACATAATTCCATCCAGAAACAATTCTATCATATGGATTTCTTACAAAAGTAAATTTATAATAAGTATCCCATTTATATTTATTCATTCCCATTATTTTATTTATATAATTGGATGTTTTATAATATATTAATGTACCATATAATTTATTTTCATGAGTTTTTACAGATTTATCTTTACCTTTACATATAATATTATGATCAGGACGTTGTAAATAATAGTTTTTAAATCCATAATATTTTTGTAATATACTTGCAATATATGAACCTCCATTTTTTGGAATATGAATAAATATTGCCTTTAAATTATGATTAATACTACACATTATATATTTATATAATAACTATAAAATATTTTTATAATAACTAATTATAAAAATATAATTATTCCATCCGGGAGTTGAACCCGGGCTCTTGGCTTATAAGACCAATGTCATAACCGTTAGACCAATGGAACATATTGGTAAATTCCATTTTGGATATCCACCTAATATATATTATATGTATTATCTCTTTAAGTACTTTTAATTAAGTTATTTTAATTATGTTTTTAATTAAGTTATTTTAATTTAGTAATTTAATTAAGTTATTTAATTATGTAATTTTAATTATGTTTTTAATTAAGTTATTTTAATTAAGTTATTTTAATTTAGTAATTTAATTTAGTTATTTAATTAAGTTATTTAATTTAGTTATTTAATTTAGTTATTTAATTAAGTTATTTTAATTAAGTTATTTTAATTAAGTTATTTAGTTAAGTTATTTTAATTGAGTTATTTTAATTAAGTTATTTTAATTAAGTTATTTTAATTAAGTTATTTAATTATAATAAATTATTATATTATTCATATTGTTTATTGGAAAAAGCCATATCAATAAGTGGTTTTAAATAAGTATTTTTTGTTTTTAATTCATCAAAAGTTAATTGTTTAAACCATTCAGGATAACCAGGTGCAGTATTATATAAAGGAAATATAATACGTTCATTAATACAATCTTTCCAATCAAATTCTTTCATAATATTATTTAATTTATTACCTTTAGTGTCATATTCTTGACATTTAGATGATATATGATGATATTTAAAATTATTATCAGTACTAATTTTACTGTCATTTAATTCATTATAACATTCATTTAAAATAACTTTACCAATGTCATGATAAGGTAATTTAATACCACTTAAAATTGATTTATTAATTTTATCTTCAGCACGTTTTTTTATGCATTTTATATATTTAGTATTATCTTTACTTATCATAAACCAATTAGTTGGATTAGAATAACCATTTAATGTTTTTTTACAAGTTTTTGTGTCAGTACCACAACCAAAACCGACATAATCATTATTTTCTAAATTATTATAAAAAGGACATATACATTTCAAAACTAATATATCAGCATCAATCCATACACCTCCATATTTTTCTAATAAACAATATCTATAATAATCAACTTTTTGTGGTAAATTTAATCCAGTTAAGTCAATATTTTTTAATTCAGGTAAATAATCATATATAGTATTATTATCAAGTACTCTAATATCAAAACATTTAGAACAATTATGTTTAACAGAATTTATACATAAATCAATATATCCCGGTTTTGTTTTATTAGGCATTGTTTCCCAGTACATCCATATTATTCTATATTTATCCAATACATTATTTCCAGTACCTTTACAAGAGTTATTTATTAAGATAGGAGTATTATCATAATTATTTTGTTGAGTAAAATTTTCAATATAGTTTATTTTATAAAGTAACTTGTCAATAAAATAAAATATTATTAATATACTAAGTAAAATTACTATATTAATAAAACTTATATACAATATACTCTTCATTATTAATATATAGATATATTAAATTATAGATATAATATATATTTTTATTTTTACATAAAATACTGTTTAGTATTATTGTAAAAACTATTACCTAAATTAATATCTACTTTAGAGACATTGATAATAAAATACATGTATGAAGTTCTTAAATTACATAATAAAAAGAAAAAAAGATAAACAGTTTTAAATTGTTCAATAAAACTTAATTTGGTGTTTTGGATATGATTGAGTAAATAATATAACATTTGAATATGATTGAAAAAAATATATATATTATATAATATAATAATTTTATTCCAATTATTTACATCATTTTCTGCTATAATATACCCCTTTAAAGTTTTAAAATCATTTTGAATTAAAGCTAAATCCATTTATATCTATATATTAATATTATTTTATATAGTTTATATAAATTATTTACTTTATCTAATATTTATATATGAATTATTTATTTATATTATTATATTGGATTATTTGTATAATATTATTTATTGTAATTTTATTGACAAATAAAACATTTAATTATATTTTTAATATAATTTTTAAATAATAAATGCAATAAATACAAAATAAATAATTTAAATAAATAAATGTAAAAATAAAATAGATATAAATTTAATATAAAGATATATTATTAAATATAAATAACAGATAAAATGACGATTACAAATAAGACTATTATTGTACCTCCTATTAGATGGTACCAAACAAATGATAATGTAATTTTATATTTTGATATTCCTAATTCACAAAATAATGATATATATTTATTTGATAATGGAATAAATTTTGATGTATTTTCAAATGATAAAAATTATTATGTAAAATTACATTTTTATAATAATATTAATGTAGATGATACAAATATTCAATTTAATGAAAGATTTGTAAAAATAACTGTTAAAAAGGAAACTGTTAATGTGAATTGGACAAGTTTATTAAAGGATAAGAATTTATATAAAAATAACATTAAAATTTGTTGGGATAATTGGGTAGATTCTGAAGATGATGAAGAAAAAAATAATGATGACGAAAATCAATATTCTAATCCTTTTGGTGATCAGCAATATGGTGATATGTTTAGTCAATATAGTGATTTGTTTAATAAACAATATAATGGTGATTACAATTTTGATAATGATGAAAATGATGATGAAAATGAAGAGGAAAATGAAGAGGATAATGATGAGGATAATGATGAGAATAATGACGAGGATAATGATGAGAATAATGGTGATGATGACGATGATGATAATGATGACGATGATGATAATGATGACATTAATGAAACAACAACTAATTATAAGGATGATGATAATGAATATTTTAATAATGTTGTTGATAGTTTAACAATTAGTTAAAAATATTTATTATTTTTATATTTTTATATATTTTTATATTATAAATATATATAATGAAAACAAAAATACCATTTACGACAGATAATGTAAATAGTAAAAACAAAAATAAAAAAAGAGAAAATAAACAATTTAAAATATTAACAGATACAGATATTTTAAAGGGTGGTAAAATAACAAATATAATAAAAAAAATATTTATGTTGAATAATTCAAATAATAATTCAAATATAAAAAAATCACCAATAAAATATATTAAAGCAAGTGAAACAAAAACATTAAAATATAAAAAATAAAATCTTAATCAAATATAGTATAATATGAAAACATATTATTTGATATTATTTATAATTATATTATTAATATGTATAATTATAATTACATATAATTTATTATATAAAACAAATATAGAACATTTTTGTAAAATTCCAAATTACAATAATCAAGCGGAACCTAATAATAAAATGATACAATTAAATTATACACCACAATCAAATATAATAACATCATCATGTGATAAATATTGGAAAGATTGGCCTGTAGAATATAATAATACATTAGTTGATATGGAACCAATACCAATAAATATGGCACAAATAGATTTACCAAGTGAAAAGCAATTTGGAAATAACAAATATAATGCAGGAATAATGGATTTTAATAAATTGACAGGTTTAATAGCTGATAAATTAGACTTTAATATATTAGATAAATTAGAAACTAAATTAAAGTCACCAGTTGATAATAAACCGTTAAATTATGAATATGAATTAAAATATATAATAATTAAATTAAATAAAGATACATGGATAAATAGATGGAGTACATATAATCCATCAGTTAAAATGTATTTTAATTATAATGATATTAGTTCCCCTATTGAAGAGATTAATATATTAAATTTAGAATTTAAAAAGAGATGTGATTACGTCCAAAAAGAATTATTGAATGACGAACAATTAATTAAATATGGTATAATATTATTTGATATATTTAAATATAAAATAGTATTCATACAATATATGGATGATATTCCAGTATATACTGTAATGATTACATTATATAGAGAGTCTGATTTATATATGAATTCATTTAGTTATATTGGTTATATAAAAGACAATAAAATAATATTAACAAATATAGAATTTGTTGGTATAAATTCAACCGATAATTTTTTATTGTCAAGTGCATATAATAAAAATGAGATTAAACAGGAAATAATAAATAATAATTTTACAAATAAAAGTGAAATTGAAAAAGATCCATCTGCTATAGTAAAACTAACAAAAGATCATTTGGAAAATTATAAAATTAAAAATCAATATGCATGTTTTAATTTAAATTATGATCCAGTATTAAAAAATGATTATATATTACCATATTATTCAAGAGAGTCATGTGAAAGTAGTGTGGATCCATATGGACGTCCTAAACAATATGGTGTATATGATAAACCGTGTCAAAAAGACGAAGAATGTCCTTTTTATAAAATAAATAAAAATTATGAAAATGAATATGGAAAATGTAATAATGGTAAATGTGAATTACCTTTAAATATGGAACCAGTTGGTTATCATTATTATAAAACTGATAAAAAAAAATTACCATTATGTTATAATTGTGAAACAAATGATTATCAAATAGATACATTATTAGATAGTTGTTGTGAAAAACAATATACTGATAATAAATATTCATTTTTAAATACACCAGATTATGCATTTGAAAATGATATAACTAAAAGAAAAAACTATTTTGAAAGTAAATATTGTAAAGTTAATATAAATACAAATAAATATGATTGTTCAAATATAATACTAGATAAATCATAAAGTAACTTGTAAATTATATGATAAGTTATAAAGTATAATATAAATTATTTCGTTTAAGTGTTTCATCAGTACATTCAGAAACACCAACTAAATATTTACAATTAGGATTATTATTATTACTAGCATAACCTTTTTCTTTTAAATATTTAATAACACCTTCATGAAAAGGAATATATTCATTTAATCTAAAATATTTTTTATCAAGTTTAAGACCAAGACTATTATTTTTATTAAATACATCAATATTTTCATTATAATACTTTATGATATTATATGTATAAGAACTTTTAATATCATGTGTAGTAATCATTAATTTATTAAAATAACATAATTTAATATTTGGTAAATTTACATTATAATGATATTTACCAAATTTCACTGGTAAATATCCAGTATAAAAGTCATTTAAATCTACATAATCAGTATATAAAAAGGTATTTTTTTGGAAAAAAACTTTTTCATTTTTAATATCAAATGGTAATAATATAATATTAGAATGTATATTATTTGAAATGATTTTATTCAAGTTATTGTCTGGAAATGTTGATGATAAAATAATTACATCTAATTTAGATTCTATAAAGTTTTCAAATAATATATTAATATTAGGATATAAATGTAAATTATAATCAACATCTTTTTGATAATCCATATCTAATAATAATTTATCGATATAATAATGAAGACTATTAGGATTATCTAAAGTACCAATATTACAATTTGGAGGGAAATCATTAATAGATGTAATTTTACTATTTTTTTTGACAAAAGTATAAATATATTCTTTATTTAAATGAGTAACAAGACGTAAATCACTAATATCTTTATTTAATATATATTTATAATAAAAAATAGTAATATAATCAACAACTAATAAATTTATTTTACCATTTATTAATTCATCAAGTGATATTTCTCTATTAGGATATCTTATAATATTAGCATTTAATAAATTAGTATTAGATAAGAATATTTTAATTAAATATTCACTAAAAGGTGATTCATAAACTGTACCTATTTTAATAACATTATAATCAATATTACTTTTATAATATAACGTTTCATTATATTTATTACTATAAAAATTATATAAATCATCTTTAATATCAGTAGTATAAGGTAAAAAATATGTTAAATAATGTTCTTTTACTTGATAATATTTATAATAATAAATAATTAAACAAAATAGAAATATTAGAAATAATAAAATAAATTTATATTTATTAAATATGGAATTTTTAATTTTCATAATAAATACACTTAAATATATATGTGAAAAAAATAATGATTAAATATAATCTAATATAATATTATAAATTATAAATATTATGTTTGAATTAAAATATACAATATTAATCTATTTAATTATATTTACTTTTATTTATTATATTAAACCTCAAGTATTTAAACTAAATAAACATAATAAAAAACGAAAACTAATATATTTAGCATGTTTAATGATAATAATATCAATTATCAGTTTTTATACGAAAATTATAATTGATTGGTATTTTTATTGAAAGTATTTTATATAAGTATCCGTATTTTTATAAATATTATAAATTAGATATAATATATAATAATGGAAAATATTAAAATGATAATAACTAAAAAAGAGAATAAAGTAGAAGAATATACTAATATAATAAATGAATTAGAAATAGATTTATATAATGATATACAAACAGAAACTAATAATAGTTATAATTATTTAACTATATATAAAATATATGATTATATAATTAGATTTATAATTAAATTTAAATTAATATTAATAATAATATTTATAATATACTTAAAGAAATACTACATATAAGATATATAAAAATGTCAAAGAGAAGAACTACTGCAACAGAAACTTTAAAGGAAGAGGATATTGAGGAGACTCAATATTCTGAGAATGATGAGGAGGATGATGAGTCAGGATCAGATGATGAAAAGATTCCTATTGATTTATCACAAAATGAGATTTACAGAGGTGTCTGTACATTATTAGAGGATGAGGAAGGAAATAATATTTTGGAATATATTAGTTTATTACATACAGAGTTAATTGGTATTAATAAGTCATTGGAAAATCTAAAGTTAATGAGAAAGGATATTACAAGACTTGCAGATTGTGCAGAACTTATTGTAAAGGGTAAGAAGACAGAACAATCTAAGGAAGGTCAAGGACATACCAATACTCGTGATGTAACTAGAGAAAAGACTTCTGCATCAAAGCGTTAAATTAAAAAAATTGATTAATTAATATAAATAATAAAAATAATTATACTTTTATTATTTAATGTATATTTGTGCTTAAAGTACTTATGCTTAAGATACTGTGCTTAAGATACTGTACTTAAGATACTATGCTTAAGATACTGTGCTTAAGGTACTGTACTTAAGGTACTGTATTTAATACTATGCTTAAAATATATTACTTAAAATATATTACTTAAAATACTAGATTTACTATATCTAACATATAATAAATATAATACAAGAAGTATTATAAATAAGTATTTACATAATATATTACTATAAAATATAATTAACATATATTATTTTATAAAAGTATCTTGTATAGTATTTTAAGCATAGTACAATAAGTATAGTACCTTAAGCACAGTACCTTAAGCATAGTATCTTTATTATATAATGTTATAATATAAAGTTATATTTATATAAAAAATAAATATAAATAGATATTACATTATGTATATAATACAACACAATGCAATTTTATAAAGATTATATAGATATATCTATATTAAATGATAAATATATATGTACTAAATTAAATATTGAAAATAAGGATAAACTTATAAATAATCGTGCTTTATTAGATGATGAAGTATATATAGATACTGAAAATAATGAAATAGTTGGAATAAAAAATAGAAATATGAATTATATAGTAGGTATATTAGATATTAAGTCTAAAATTAAATATGGAAAATATAACAATAAAATGTTATATTTATTTAGACCAACAAATAAAAATATAAATAATTTTTATATACCATATTCATTAAAAACAGAATCTAGAAATATTTATGTAATTATTCAATTTAAAGAATGGAAAACAACAGATAAATTACCATTAGGTACATTAATAGAAGTAATTGGAGAAATAGGTAATATTGATAATGAATATGAACATTTAAGAGTATATTATAATATAAAAAATAATACATTTAAATTAAATAATGATAAAATAAAGATTGATAAAAAGTTAATTGATGATTTACAATTAAATAATGTAATACCAGAATATAATGTATTTTCAATAGATCCAAAAGGATCACTTGATATAGATGATGCGTTTCATTATAGTGAAATAGATGATATTACATTTGAATTTGGAATACATATAGCATCACCATATCAATTTTTTAAAAATAATATTAGAGATATATTAGAAAGAGTATCTACAGTATATTTACCAAATAAAAAATATAATATGTTACCTAACATATATGCTGATAATCTAATATCATTATTAGAAAAACAAAATAGATATGCTTTATCTATTATTTTACAAATAAATAAAATAACATATAAAGTGAATAATATAGATATTAAACAAACAATTGTAAAAAATATTAAAAATTATACATATGAAAATTATACAGATAAAAAAATAATGGAAATTACTACAAATTTTTTTGGAAAACAAATTGATACACATACAATGGTCGAAGAATGGATGATATATGGAAATAAAATAATAGCAGAATATTTAATAAAATTGAATTTGAGTAATACAATTATTAGAAGTAATAAAGAAACAGAACAATTTGAAAATAATGAAAATGATATAGATTTAGAATTAAAATTATATTTGAATATAAAAAAAGAGACAGGTGCTTTATATGAATTATATGATGAAAAAATAGAACAAAGACATTCAAAAATGAATAATGAATATTATACTCATTTTACATCACCAATAAGAAGAGCAATTGATTTATATATTCATGGTTTAATAATAACAAAAAGTGATATAATGGATAAACTTGAATTACAAAAATATATAGATAAAATAAATGAATTTACGAGAAATAATAGAAGATTTAGTAGAAATATTAGAAGACTGGAATTTTTAAATAATATAAAATTAAATAATGAATCCGGAAATATAATAACAGATGGTTATATTATAAAAATAACTGAAAATAAACTAAAAATATATATTCCAGAATATAATTTAGAAGAGAATATTATAATAATTCCAGATAAATTTAAAGAAATAGCCAATATAAAATTAGAATATAATTATAATCAAAATATTATTAATATAAAATATAATATACCTACTATAATAGAATTTAATAAAGATTTAAATATTAATAATGAATATAAAGAATATAAATTATATGAAAAAATAAAAATAAAGTTATGGGTATTTATGTCAATGGAAAATATATTTGATAAATTAAAGATTGAGATATTAAACAATTAGGTATATTTTAATTATATCGATTTCACTAAAATTCTTCTTTTATTTATATTATTAGGATTAGAATTTTTATTTAGATTAGATTGATATATAAGATCAATAAATTTATTATCATTAGTTAAATTTGTAATAATTGCATTATCAATTTTTGTAATATTATAAGGTATTTTAAAAGTTTCTATATTAACATTATTAATATTTAATGTCAATATATTATTATTTAATTTTATTAAAACATCTAATGTAGAACAATCTTTAATTATATTTTGTAATTTTTTATTATGAATAATATTTTTTTTTATAGATAATTTATTTATATTATCTTTTAATACAATATATCCTTTGGATATATTTAATGCAATATTAATATCATTGTGACACATAATAATATATATATCACAAGAAATAATATATAATTTAAAATGAATAATACTACCGATAATATTTTTATTATTTTTAATGGATAATTTATAATTATAAATAGGAAAATCTGATATTTTTAAAGTTAGATAATTAGAATTATATTTTTTGTAATTAAAAATAACTAACCATAATTTTTCTAAATATAATCCTAAATCAATCATTCTTAATTTTTTAGCCTCTCCTACAGTATAATTATTAATAGATTTTTTAATACCATTAATTTTATTTAAATATCTTTCATTATATCTCATATCGTAAATTAATAAAGACATAATATTATTATAAAAATCGACAGAATGATCTTTAATGACATTTTTATTTACTGAAAATAATGCGGCATAACATACAGGAATAAGATCATTTAAATCAATATTATTAATTCTAAATCTATCTAAATGAAATTTTAAAACATTATCTACATTATATAATTTTTTAAATAAATTATTTAATTTAATAAAATGATCTTGCAGATACATATATGGATATCTTGTAACAAAATCATTATCAAGATATTCAACATGGATTGGATTATTATTTATCCATAAATTTTTAGTTTCATTTAATATTGGTAAAGGTGGATTATAAAAATAATTAGGTGGAACACCATCTGGCCAATAATATGATGACAAAGGTTGAACTGGTTGAAATTTATCTTTATTAAATAATAGATCTATAAAACCTGGACTATGAAATATACTGTCTCCTTGACAAAAAATAGTTTGTTCTGCAAGATTATCATAATTATTAATAATATGATATAAATAAGTATGACTTTCTCTACCTATATTAGGTAATTGAATAAAAGGTCTATTAATGTCATTAATTCCTTTATTATATATAGTAATTTTAATATCTTTTGGTATTTTATCTAACCAATCTAAATTTTCATTATATCTTGCAATTACTATTTCAGTATTAATTTTATTAGATTTATTAGATTTATTAAGTTTATTAACTTTTATTTTAGTAACCATTATTATATAATTATAAAATAAATTAAGTTTATAAAAATTTAAAATTATATAAAGTATAAATTAATGGGAAATCAAGAGTCAATAATAGACAATAAATATGAACTTAAAAAAAAAAGTATTATAGAAGAAAAACATCAAAATATTGAAGCAAAAGAAATACATCATCATAAAAAAACTTTAAAAAATAAAAATCAAAATCACATAAACAATTCACATTTACAAAATAATAGAAATATTAATAAACATATTAATAAACATGACAATAAATATGATAATAAATATGAGGATAGTATTGATAATACACATGTTTATAATCATAATAATGTATATTTAAATCATAATACAAATAAAATACCAATAACAAATCCAAATATAAATAATTATAAAAGATTACATGAAAGACAATATAACAATGAGTTATTGTTACAAAGAAATATTTTATCAAATTTACATAATAATAATAGACCAGTTGGTAATATATTCGATTATCCATCTAGTTCAAATAATGAATTAGATGAACCAAAAAAGAATTTTGATAATATAAAATTTACACCATATGATATGAATGATACAAAAACATTTGATAATAATCATCATAATAATAATCATCATAATAATCATCATAATAATAATCATAATAATAATCATCATAATAATAATCATAATAATAATCATCATAATAATCATCATAATAATAATCATAATAATAATCATCATAATAATAATCATAACAATAATCATCATAATAATCATCATAATAATATTTATGATAATGATGATAATAATAATTATAATAATAATTATAAAACAACTGTTAATAATACTCACCATAATATTCATCATGAATATGATCCATGGAAAATACTTGGTATTCAAAATAAATCATTAGATAAAATAGTAATAAATAAGGCATATAAAAAATGTGCATTAAAATATCATCCAGATAAGGCTGGTAAAAAATATGAAGATTTATTTCAAGAAATGAAGGAAGCACATAGATATTTGATTGAAAAATCAGAGCAACATAATTATATAGAGGAAAAAACTAAAAAACCAGTTATAAATATGGATTATGAAGATATAAATGATAATATGGAAAATATTTATATAAGTAAAGATAAATTTGATATTAATAAATTTAATGAAATATTTAGTGAAAATAAATTACCAACAAAATTTGATAAAGGATATAGTAATATGTATAATGAAAATATAAATGAAACAAAAAATAAATATAGTAATAATTATAATAAAGATAGTTTTAATGAACATTTTGAAAATATAAAAAAAAATAATAAAAAAAGTACAGATATAATTGAATATAATGAACCAATGGCATTAGAATCATCATTATCAAATTTAAATCAATTTCAATATGGAATGGATGATATTGATGATTTTGGTGCAGTAAATTCAAATAATGGTTTATCTTATACAGATTATAAGAGAGCACATGTTGATGAGACAATGTTAATAGATCCATCAAGTGTAAAATATAAATCATATAAAAATATAGAACAATTAGAAAGTGATCGTTCAAATATAACATATCAAATGGATGCAAATGAAAAAAAGAGATATGAAATGATGGAAAAGAAACGTGAAGAAGATAATCAAAGAAGATTACAACTACAAATGGAATATGATATGATGGTAGAAAAACATTACAATAAATTAAATCGTAAAATGATTATAAATAAATAAAATGAATAGAAATAATAATACAACTAATTATCATAAAAATCTTTAGTCCAATAACATCTTTCAGGATATAATGGAATATATTTACGACAAGATTTAATAAACATTTCTTTTTCATCATCCCAATTTTCTGCAACTAATCTTTCAGGTTCAAATTCAATAATTTTATCCATAAAATCTATACCTATATATACGATATGAATATTTAAATTTTTAGCAATAGCCCAATAACCGGATTTTAATTGATTAGTACATTTACGAGTACCTTCAGGTGCAATATATAAAATATAATTATTTTTATCTTTTAAATAATGACAAACACTATCTGTTAAACCTTGTTTATGGGGTGTAACACTAATTAAATTTATTTTATTATCAAAATATTTTAATAATGGTGTAGTCATTTTTTCAAAGTCTTTTTTCATTAAAATATTAATATTATATTTATCATGTAAATAACCATAATAAAATAATACACCAATAATAAAATCATATATTGAAGTATGACTACTAACCATAATTAATTTAGTATGATTAAAACTAGATGAAAACTTAATTTTAAAATTAAATTTATTTAAAATAAATTTACAAATTTTACTTATAGAACAATAATTATATATATATAAACATACAAATAATAAATTTAATAATAATAAATAATAAAAAAATGACATTTTAATAATATTCTATATATTACTTTTATTATTATATTTTTAAGTTAAAATAAAAGTCAAATAAATAAGTAAAAATAACAAATAGTCAAAACAATTCAATATAAATATAAATTTTATATTTATATAAACTAATACACAAACAAAACTCTAACTAATAATAAATAAAATAATAACACAAAAATTATTCATCATCAGTACATTCACTATCAGAACCATCCAATAAAGTATTTTTCAAAACATTCATATATTTATTATTTTTGACTTTATCTAATGGTAAATTATTAATAATATGAATTAATCTAATATTTGCATTAGGTACATCCAACATGATATCTTTTACATTAGTAACGAATTTATCCAAAATATCATAATATGTATCATTATCTTTGAAATTTTTAATTAATAATAATAAATTATCATTTGTTTTTTTCATTGATATATATTTATCAATTATTTTATAAAGTATTTCTTGTTTATCTGTTTTATTAGAAATATTTTTATATAATGATACAATTTTATCAATATCAGTACCAACTAATGTATCTAATTTATTAATAATAACTGTTTTAGTTGTTGCATTATCAATATTATTTAGATTATTATTATGTTTTTTATTGTCAATAAATAAATTTAAAAAAGAACAAACTTCATTCATAAAAAATAAAGAACGTTTAGATAAATCAGCATTAGTAATTATATGATTAATATATTTAATAAATTCATCAAATATAACTTTATTATCATTAAAACATGAATAATTTGTTTTATTTTCTTTTATTATTTTCAACATATTATATAAACATTCATATTCAATATCTTCAATGTTGTCGAACTTATTAATATGTAATAAGTCAATAATTATAATATTAATAATATCAAAACTTATATATTTATCAATATACATAATTGATATAATTTCAACAAGTAATAATATTTTTTTCTTTTTAGCAAAACATTCTTCTTCATTAAGATTATTAAATGATAAATCTTTTTCAAAATATAGTTTTTGAATATAATTAACAAAATACTTTTTAAAATGTAATGTTGAATATATATTATTTTTAGTAGCATTTTCATTTATAAATGGTCCATACTTAGTAGGATTACCAATTAAATTCCAATAATAATTATTAGAAGTGACATTATTATCAATAGTAATTTCAGTTAAATTATAGTGTATATCTTTATTAGACCATATTTTACTACATAAATTGATGTATAAATTACGGAATTTTTGTTCAAAAATACATTTATTAAATATTTCTTGAGATAATATACTGAAAATATTATTATTTTTAATATTCAAAAGTTCATTAATAAATTCAACACTTACATCTTTATATGTATCTTCACTAATTTTATTTAGATATGATTTAATTAATATAGTAATTTTAGTAATTTCTTCAGTAGGTGCTTGAAAAGACCATACATTTTTATGTTCATCTTTATCACGCAACATTTTTAAACTCTTGTAATGTTTATAATTATTTGGATTTTTTTTAAATTTAGTAGTTTGACTGAAAATTGGTTTCTTTAAATCTTCATTTTCAATTTCCCTATATTTTTGAATAAAATCTAAAAATAAATCAAATGAACTTGTATCAATTTGATTTTTTAAATATTCCTCTGAATTAAATTTATTAATATTATTTTTAAAAGAAGAATATGATATGAGCGACATTTTAATAATATATATATATTTTAAATATCTTTATATTATTTTATATACTTACTTGTAAAATAATAATTATTATATAATTAAATATAATTAAATATAATTAAATATAATTAAATATAATTAAATATAATTAAATATAATTAAATATAATAAAATTAATATAAAATAAATAATAAATTAATATAAAATAAATAAAATTGATTTTTATTTTAGTATAAAAAAATAATACTATATATAATTATACATAAATATTATGAATACTATAAATACTTTAAGTGAAGATATATATTTTAATAATATATTAACTAAAAGAATATGTGTAAAGGCAAAATATTTAAATGAGGATATTAATGATTATATATTAAATTATTTAAAAAAAAATATTGAAGGAAAATGTATAAATGAAGGTTATGTAAAATACGGTTCTATAAAGATTGTAAAAAAAAGTATAGGACAGATATTGGGAAGTAGATTTACAGGTGATATTACATATGATATATTATATACAGGTGATGTATGTAATCCAGTAACTGGAAATATTATAGATTGTAAAGTTAAATTTATAAATAAATTAGGTATATTAGGAAATAATGGACCAATTTCAATAACAATTCCTAAACAATTACATAAGAATGAAGAATTTGAACATATTAATATTGGAGATGTAATTAAAGTAGAAGTAATTGTTAAAAAGTTTTCATTAAATCAAAAAGAAATTAAATTAGTTGCTAAATTATATAATGAGAATGAAAATAAGACATCTAAAAGTCAAAGTATTAAAAAGAAAGATGAATTATTATCAAGTGATTTAATTCCAATTGATAATGATTATGATAAATTAGAACAAATAAATACTATGGATGAAAATGAAGAAGATGAAAATGAAGAAGATGATAATGAAGAAGAAATATCAATGGTTGATAGTGATATAATTAACTCAGATGATGATTTAGATAGTGAATTAGATGATGAAGAAGTAAAAATTAAAATGGAAAATCCTGATGAAAATGTATTAGATATGGGTGATATTGAAATAGATGATGATGAAGATAATGCAGATATTGAAGAAGATGATGAGGATGAAGATGATGATGAATCAAGTATTGATTATGATTGATTTAATAGTGCGTAGTTAATATAAAAAAAATATATTGATAAATAATTAAATATATGTTTTTTCAGGTAGTACAATGTAATGATAAAACTGAAGATGATATAAATGATAATTTTGATTTAATGACAACAATACCTATATCTATACAAGTACCTATAACAGATATAACAAAAAAAAAGAAATTGTTAATAGAAACTGTAAAAAATTTAACTAAAATTGAATATTTAGAAATATTTAATATTATTCAAAATGATAATTGTCAATTTAGTAGAAATGCAAATGGTGTTTTTATAAATTTACAAAATATGAATGAAAGTACAATTGATAAAATCTTTGAATTTATTGATTTTATTAAACATAAAAAAGAGGATTTAATAAAACAAGAAGAATATATGTTAAATATAAGAAAGAATATTATTGAAACTACAATTGACAAAACACAAGAAAAATTTATAAGTGATAAAGTTACAACTGAATTATCATATGATAAAAAAATAGAATATGATTTATCAGATACAGATAATGACTATAAAAATTCCGATTATTTAGTGTTTTCAAGTGATGAAGATGAAAATATTGATAATAAAATAAATCTTAAAAAGAAAAAAATAAAATATACTGGAAAAAAACTTAAAATGATTAAATCAATTAAAGATGCTAATAATGAATCAAATAATCCATATAATCAAAAAAAAACTACTATTAAAAAATAATAATTTACAATTATTCATTTATAATAACTTATAATCATTTATAATTACATAATTATATAATTATAAATTTTTTATATATTATATATTTTATATATATTTCATATATTTCATATATTTCATATAAATATTTTTTACAAATTAATAATAAAAATCAATTTAAAACATAATTAATATATATTTATATAGTGAAAATACTACTTTTTAAAATGATCAATACAAATTATATTATTAAATTTTTATCTAGCAAACAAGAAAAGATTGATATATTACATTATAATGATTTAAAACAATTTGAATTAAATAAAGATGTTGATTTTAACTTATTATCTACTAAACCTCTTATAAATTATACTTTAAAATCAAATAATATTATTAGTAATAACAATAACAGTAATAACAATAATAATAATAATAATAATAATAGTAGTATTACAAGAAAATCAACTAAATTGAATTCAACATTTGAAGTAATTTTTAAATCAAAAACACAAGAATTAAATTATGATAATTATTTGTATAAAAATAAATCACCGATATTTACATTATTAAACTCAATATTTATAATAGGTGATTATTCATATAATTTAAATGAATATGAAGAAAAGGATAAAATAATAAGAGATTTTATATTAAAGATAGACAAAGAGTTATTTGAAGATGATTTATATAATAAATTTGGATATAATATAAATAGAAAATTTAATAAAGGTAATATACAATTTGCTCTTAAAAATGCATATCAATATAAAATATGTGATACATTTAATTTATTGAAACAATATATAGCAGATTATTTAGGTATAAATATTTATATATTAAAAGTTCAAAATAATAATTTTGATGCAAGTAATTCGGAATATTATTTATCAACAAAATTTGATAATAACATACATAAAATATTACCAAACTTTATTATTTTAGAAGATGATTTAATATATAAACCTGTAATTAATAGCATGTCTAATATACCAAATAATATATTATTATATAGTAAGAATAGTGAAAGTATTGATAATTTATGGAATATATTAAATATTCATGAACCTATAATTAATAAAATGGAAACTGACATAAAAGAAACTGATAATAAAGAAATAATAGAAACAACTGAATCAATAGAAACAATAAAAAAGATACAATATGATGATATTAAAAAGTTGAAGATTGATGAAATAAAGGAATTATGTATAAAATATAATATTGAATTGACTAAATTATCAGAAAAGACAAATAAACCAATCAATAAATTAAAAGCGGAATTAATAACAGATTTATTACAATTATAAATAAGTTTATATATAAAGTAAAAATGTAAAAGAGATAAAATTAGGTTTAATTTATAAATTATTAATTATAATTTATAAATATAATATAAAAAAATAGTATTATAATATTATAATATAAGAATGGAATTAACTAAGGATACATATAATAATTTAGTGTCATTAATTGATAATGCGAAACAAAATACACATTATGAATTAGAGGCTAGATTTTGGGCTAAGAATTTAAATATAAATGAGGATAATTATACTAAATTATTTCAAAAATTAACATTTACAAATAGTTATAATGGTATGGGATATAAATATGAAATGAAAAATATATTAGATATAATTATTGATAAAAATGAGAATAATATAAGAATGAGTATATTGGAAGAAAGTAATATAAAAAAATATTGGTTATTGTCTAAGACAGAAGGATTAAATCCAGTTTATATAGAAAAGGAAAAATTAGACAAAGTGGATGATGAGAATTATAATATTCGTTTTTCATTAAATAATGAGTTACCTAAAAATGATATATTAAAAAAGAATATTGATATATTAACAAATAATACGACAGAAAAAACATATAGATTAAAAAATAGATATACAATTTATACAAATGATGGTTTATTTGTGATAGAAATGTCAAAAATAAAAACAGGTCATGGAAATACATTTAAAACATCAAATACATTAAAAGGTAAAATTTCATATGAGATTGAAATAGAATATATTGGAAAAGATACATCAATTTCTTCTAAAGAAATAGCAGATAAGTTACTTCAACATTGTTTTATGATATTAAAAATATTGCATAATACAAATTATATAATACCAAATACTTTAAAAGATGATTTGAAAACATATTATAAGGATTTAATAAATACAAAAATGGATGATTTTATAGCGGCAAGTCCAGTAACTATACATCAAGAAAATTTATTTAGAAGTGAAGAAATAGCAAATATATATCAAAGATATGCAGTTACTTTAAAAGCAGATGGGCAAAGAGTATTTTTAATAGTTTATAAGACAGGTAAAATATATATATTTAATAATAATTATCAATTTATAGATACTGGATATGAAGATACTAATTGGATAGGTACTTTATTAGAAGGTGAATATATAGATGAAAATAATGAATTATATTTATATGATGCTTTATATAGTAAAAATAATGATATTAGAAAAAAACATTTAATAGATATCAATACAGAAAATATAACTAGAATAAATATTATAGAACAATTTATTAAATCAACAACTAGAAAACGTTCAAATAATTTTATAGATGAATTATGTACAAAAATTAAATTGAAAAAATATATTCAAACAGTTAGAAATGATGGATCAGATATATTTCAAAAAGTAAAAGAGTTATGGGATACTCGTCAATATAATACATTTGGAGTAGATGGTATAATATTTGTACCTAAATACTTATATTATCCATTAAGGGGTGGTACATGGGATAAATTATTTAAATGGAAACCACCACATTTAAATTCAATTGATTTTTTATCACAAACAGTTAAAGATGATAATGATAATGATGTAAGATCACCTTATATAGAAGTTATTAAGAGGATTGATGGGAAAACTGAAAATATATTAAAACAATATGTAACATTTAAATTATATGTAACAGGACAAAAAACTATATATAATAGAAATAATAACAGAAAAATAAAGGTTCCTATACCATTTAATCCATTTGGTTTAGATGAAAAAAATAGTGAAAAATTTAATATAGCAAAAGTATTTGTAGATGATGATAATAAAATATATGCGACTGATCCAATTACAAATGAAAAAATAGAAATAACTGATGATATAATTATTGAATGGAGTTATGATAATAGTAAAGAAGATGGATTTAAATGGATACCAATGAGATATAGAAGAGATAAAACAACACAATATAAAAATGGTGAAAAAATGTTTGGAAATGCAGAAAGAACTGCAAATGATATATTTAAATCATTTCAAATGCCAATAACTGAAGAAATGATAACAACTGGTAATATACCTGTAATAACTGAAGATAAAAATGGTGTTATAGATAATCCATATTATGTAAGACAAACTGATGATAACGGTAAAAGAAAAAGATATCCATATCAAAATTTTCATAATTTATATGTTAAATTTCAATTATTATATTTATCATCACCTACATATATAAAAGAAATTAATACAGGTTATGAAGGCAAAATATTAGATTTATGTTGTGGTCGTGGTGTTGATTATAATAAAATCAAATCAGCAAGATATGCAGAGTTAATAGGTATGGATATTGATTTTGAAAATATAAAAATAGCACAAGAGATATTTAAAGCAAGAGCAGTACCACCACCCAAAGCCTATTATGTTAGAGGTGATACATCAAAATTAATATTTCCAAATCAAGCAACAGCATATACAGAAGCAGATAAAATAAAAACACAAAAATTTATACCAACTAAATATATGTTTGATACAATAAGTTTGCAATTTTGTTTCCATTATTTTTTTAAAAGTGAAATTACATTTAGAACTATATTGCAAAATTTAAATGATAATCTTAAAATAGGTGGATTTGTTATAGGAACTACTTTTGATGGTGAAAGAATATATAATGCTTTAAATAAAACTACATCAGTATGTGGTAAAGAATTTTCAGGTGATTTGATGTGGAAAATTGAAAAGAAATATAAAAATAAAACATTATCATTTACTGAGAAAACTCCTAATTTTGGAAAACAAATTGATGTATTAGTAAAAACAATTGGAGTAGTACATCCAGAATATCTAGTTAATTTTAAATATATGGTTCGTTTAATGAAAGAATATGGATTTTCAATGGTATTTATTAAACCATTTGAAGAGTTACATAAAGAGATAATGGATAATGTGAATATTATGAAACAAAGTGAAAGCGAACTTAATAAATATAAAGAATTTGCTAGTGAAATGTCTGATGCAGAAAAAACATTTAGTTTTTTCTCGTCTGCATTTATGTTTAAAAAGGAACATAATTCCTCAGATACATTACTTAAAAAATTAATGGAATTAATGGAAAAAGAAAGTAAAGTTAAAATTAAAATGGAAAGTAATGCATATATAGTTGATAAAGATACTGAAGAATTTATACAAGATATAAAAGAACAAGAAGAATAAAAACAAAAAAGTAACAAAACTATAAAAGAATAATTTACAAATATATATTATATATGACTAATTATATTTATTTAAGAAATAACTGAATTTATATGTTAAGTTATAACATATAAATAGATTATAACTAAACTGACTTAAAAAATAATTACTAATAAAATATAATAGATGAATTATAAAATAGGATCTAAATTAGATTTAGAAAATAATATATTATTAAACGATTATAGCAATGTAGAACTTAGAATATATCCTTTTAATAATAATATGTTATTTAAACATTTTAATAATATATTACGTATTGAAAAAGAAAAGATAGATGGATTAGAAAATGATATTAATTGGGATAGAATGAAAAAAATAGGAAATCCATATGAATTAATATATACATCTTATAATAAGAAACGTAAAAATGATAGTATTTCATTATATACACCTATAAGTAGATCATATTTTAAAATGTGGGAAATATATCATACATTTGATTTATTTAAATATTTTAAAGAAAATAAACATAAAATTGTATTTGGACATCTTGCAGAAGGACCAGGTGGTTTTATGGAAGCATCATATAATTATAGAAAACATATAATGAATAATGTAATAAATGATAAGTTTTATTGTATTACATTACAACCAACAACAGAATATATTCCAGACTTTAATAAATTAAAGAAAATATATGGAGAAAATAATAATATTAAAATAAAATATGGTAATTTATATAATATAGATGATATAAATGGTTATATTAAATATTATGAGACATCAAAAGCACATATTGTAACAGCAGATGGTGGATTTGATTATTCCAATAATTTTAATGGACAAGAAATTAATTCATGTCAAATTATTTATTCTGAATGTATTCTGGCATTAAATATATTAAGAGAAAAAGGTTGTTTTGTATGTAAAGTATTTGATTTATTTAGTATAACAATGGTACAAATATTATATTTATTATATGAAGTATTTGAAGAAGTACATATATATAAACCTGAAACAAGTAGACCTGCTAATTCTGAAAAATATATAATATGTTTATATTATAAAGATAATTTAACTGAAACCAATAAATTAAATCTATTAGGTTTAATTAAAAAATGGAAAGATAAAACTGATACAATGACAGATGAAGAATGTATATTATTTAATAATTTTAAAGTAAATAATGATTTTATAAAGAAATTGGATGAATATAATAAAATATACATTAAACAACAAATGTTTTATTTAAATAAAACATTAGAATTAGCAAATAGTAAATTTGATAAAGATAAATATTATGAAATTGTACAAGATCAAGTAACTAATGCCATTAAATGGTGTAAAAAGTATAAAGTTGAAATAAATAAAAATAGTATTTATTATAAAAAAAATTATATTTAATATGTTATTATGTAAAAGTAGTTTCATTATATTAGTGTATATTATTGTGATGTTATTTGATATATGTTTATTGTGATGTTATTTGATATATGTTTATTGTGATGTTATTTGATATATGTTTATTGTGATGTTATTTGATATATGTTTATTGTGATACAGTCTATATTGAAAATTATAAAAATATAAATATAATTATATATATTTTTACTTAATTCTTTTTTTATCTAATTGTGTAACAGTATCTTTTACAAATTCATTATAATATTTTTGTCCCATATGAACTGATGCATTTTGTTCATTTAATTCATTATTATCAATTTTATTTTTTAATGATAACATTTCATCAAGTCTATATTTAGGAAAAGTTGATGGTGTTTCAATAATAGAAAAAAATAATGTTGGATAATTCATATGAAAATTAGGAAATTTTCGCATACAATCTTGCTTATATTCATCCATATTATTACGTCTTTTTAAACAATTATCTTTACTTAAACAAAAAAATAATATTTCATCAACTTGTTTTTTAATAATATCTGCACTTTCCATTTTATATATAAGTTATTATAATTTAATCTTTATATAATTTAATCTAATTTATATTATTTAATTTTATTATTTGTATATTATTTTGTAATATTATAAATAAAATAAAATAATATAATATATTATTTTGTAATATTATAAATAAAATAAAATAAAATAATATAATATATTATTTTGTATTTTTATAGTAGTATATGCATATTATAATTAAAATAATATTATTAATAGTATTATTATACACAATACTATTATATTTTAGAAGAAATATAATATTGGAAAACTTTGAGGATAAATTTGAACAATTTGAAAAGTATAATGAAATTTATGATGAAGAGTTTGTAGATTTATATGAAATTATTTATCGTGATTATTCTGATATAGATTATGATTTAAAAATTATTTATTCAAAATGTTTTAACAATAATAACAATATAAATATTATGGTTGCAGGTTGTGGTGTAGGTAAAATGTGTAAAAAAATTAAAGAAAAATATGATAATGTAATTGGTGTTGATATATCAGAAAATATGTTAAGTAAGGCACAAATGTTAAATCCAAGTATTAAATTTATTAGAGGTAATTTAATAAAACAAAATATATTTAATAAAAATACATTTTCACATATTATTATTGATGAAAGAACATTATATTATAATAAACCTGATGAAATACCAAAAATAATAAATAATTGTATGGTATGGTTAAAAGAGTATGGGTATTTGGTAGTACCTGTATATGATCAAAATGATTTACAATTAGCATGTAGATATTATACATCTAAATATATAGATAATAAAGGGAATGTACATGGATTTACATATTTAAATGATTTTAGCCATGATTGTTATTATTTAAGAGATGAAGAAAATAAAGATTTATTTAATTATTATGATAAAATAATATTAGATACAGGAAATAAAAGAATTAAAAAGACTGAATTTTATATATTACCTAAAGAAAAAATATTTGATATTATTTTAAAAAATGGGTTTGATTTAATTTATATAGAAAAAAACAGAATTCAAATTGTAGGAGGATATAATTTAGCAATTTTTAAGAAAAAACAACAAATCAGTACTGTTGATGAACTTGAAAAAAATAAATAAATAAAATATCTTGTATTAAGATATATATAAATGTCAAAAAAAGAAATAATACAAAGTAATATAGCAGGTTTAAATCCAACTGGATTACTTGATTATAATGGAACTTTAAATATGGTTGGTTCAAATACAATTGTTTTAAATAGTGAAGAATTGTCTAAGAAAAATTTAGATAAAGTAAATAATAATCAAGTTGTATGTAATAATATAGAAAACTTTACTAATATATATAATATGAATATGACAAATAATATAACTGATAATATAAATAATAATATAAATAATAACTATAATTATTTTTTATTAATATTATTAATATTAACTTTCATGTTTTTACTTTTAATTTATTAAAGATTTTAATTTTATTTTTTTCCAACTTTTCATTAAAAAAATCTTTATATAGTATATAAAGAAATGACTGCAGGTGAATACACACAAGCAAAATTTGAAGAAGATCTTAAAGCATTAGGTTTATCACTTGAAAATGATATGAAAGGTGGAAAGAAGGCCAAGAAATCCTCTAAAAAGTCAAAGACTGTTTTAAAGAAGAAGTCTACTTTAAAGAAGAAGAAGACTGTTTTAAAGAAGAAGTCTTCCTTAAAGAAAAAGTCTGGTTTAAAGAAAAAGAAGACTGTTTTAAAGAAAAAGTCTGCATTAAAGAAGAAGTCTGGTTTAAAGAAGAAGTCTTCTAAAAAGATGTCTTCTATGAAGGGTGGTAAGAATAATAATAATAATAATAACAATAAGAATAACCAAAGAGGTGGTAAGATTCCTGATTCCATTAATGTTAGACATTTCAAGATTAGTGAATTAAACGGAAAGACTGTTGATTTTGGTTCTGCTGAAATCAAAGCAAGTAGAACTCCATTATCCGCCGCTAAAAAGTTACTTAAATCTATTGCTCACCACATGAAATTATACAAGTCTAACAAATTAAAGTTATCTGCTACTTTCAAGATCCGTGAAACTACAAGAGGACATGCTAAGGAATATGGTCCATACACTGGTTCATATCACAAATACACTAACAGTGAATTAAAGGATGCCAAGACTAAGGGTGGAAAGATTATGTTCACTATGAAACCTATTGTTAAAAAGTTAAAGAGAAGATCAGGAAACCAAAAAGGTGGTCGTTGAGGAATGAATTTAAATAAACAATTTTTATTATAAGCAATATCTTCTTTAATATAAATGAATGACAATAATTAAATATATATGTGATTTATATTATAAATTAAAATAAATAATATAATTGATACATATGTTTATTATTCGATAAACAATATATTTTTATATATTATTATTATATAATGTATAGTAATAATAATCAAACAAGAACTTTTACAATTATTGATTTTCCTAAGGATAATCAAACATATGGTAAATTTAAATCAAAAATCCCTAAAGTTGCTGCAAATATGGCTTTTGATGAGTTATTAAAGCATATTAAAATCGACAAAAAAACAGATGACGCATTTTATGGAAAATTTATTGTATTTATGATAAAATGTTTAAAAACAAATAAATTATATAAATATATTGGTACAGTAGTTAAATTAAAAAATCCAGTTAAAAAAATGATTGATGGTAAATATATAACATATGAATATAAAAGTGTAATTGGTAAATATAATAAAGAATTAGATAAACTATAATCATAATGTAATTTTTTTTATGATTATAGATTATTATAATAACTATATATTTATATTATATATAATAAAATGGTTGATGCAGAATATGATTTTATTCCCGCAAATAACTCTTGTAAATCAGTTTCCAATAATTATAGTATAATATCTACTTCTGGTAGTTTAACTGAACAAAATATTATTAATGCTAATGCTATTGAAAATCAACACAATGAAAATATAAAGTATGATAATATAACTTCAATGAAAGTAAAACCATTATATGGTGGTAAAAATAATAATAAAATAAAAGATTATGAAATTATTCACAATAACATAACATTAAAATATAAATGTAAAACTATAAAAGAAGCAATAAATAAATTTTTATCAAATTATAAAGTAAATAATTATTTGATAGAAATAAATGAAATAAATGATAAAAATATAAAAATTAAAAATAAAAAAATAATTAAACAATCATATTATTACATACATAAATAATGTTTTCTACAAACTGCTTCATATATGTCATCACTACCAACCAATGTTTTTTCATTACTTTGTGTAATTCTCTTACTAAAATGTGCTAATGTACCATCACCACATCTTTTACATAATGCACTTAATTTATTAACTTTTTCAGCATGAGGAATTAAACGCAATACATCACCAAAAGGTTGTCTCATAAAGTCACCATCTAATCCTGCACCTACTACATTTTTATGATAAATATCACACCATTTAATAATTACATCATAAGCATCTTCAAAAAATTGCATTTCTTCAATAATTATAACATCACTATTAAATATAATATCTTCTTCCAAATCATTCAATTTAGATAATATTATACAATTATCTATTTTATCTTTATTATGAGTAGTTAAACAACTTGAACCATATCTATCATTTAACTTATGATTAATTACTGTTATTTTTTTATTTAAACATTTATATCTATTGATAATTCTAATCAATTCTGTACTTTTACCAGCATACATAGGACCAATAATTAACTCTAAATAACCTGCATCAACTATATCATTATTCATATTATTATGTATATTTATGGATTTACTCATGTTATAATTAAATTAAATAGTCTAATATTAAAAATTCCCAATATTTAATATTATTCATTTATTCTTTAAATTATTTTTATTTCATAAATAATAATTTAATTTATAACAAAACTATTTATTTATAAAAATACAATAAATAATCTGTTATAAATAATAATACAATAAAATACATATGTAAAACATCTGTATATGGTTGTATCATTGTTGTTTTACCCCTAATATTATTTTTTTTAGTATTATTTAATATATTTCTAATTTTAGTAATATCTTTTGTATGGTCATTAATAAATTGAATTATTACATTTTTATTTATTGATATTAATTTATATTGATTTTTATTTATTTTATCTAATATTTTATTAATTTCATCAATTATTTTTTTATAATATTCTTTATATGCATTAAAAAATGATTGAGTATCATTGATAATTAATGATATTTGTCTAACATCAACTTCTTTAAAAATATAATCAATAAAATCATTATTTACTTCTTTTGTGAAATAGTTATTAATTTTATTATATATATCTGTTATACTATCAATAGTTTTTTTAATATTTTGAGTTACATTATTATTATTTGAATTATTTATTGATGATAATTTAATTATATTGTCATATATGGTAGTAACTTTAATATTTTTAGTTAAATACATGTATTTTAAAATATTATTATTATTTTTCATTTCATTATCTTTTATTAATTCCATTATAGAAGTTGAATTCCTAACCATTTCTTCAAACATATTATTTGCATCATTTTTAATAGTACTAATTAATGTCATATCAGTACTATTTGATGATCCAATTTTATTAATTTCCTCTTTTATTTTATCATCCATTTCTTTATTTGATAATAAAATGGTTTCTTTTATTAATTTAAAGTTCTTTTTAATTTCATTATATAATTTTTTCTTTTTTAATTTATTTATTCTATTTTCAATTTTACCTATAGTTTTATTTAAGTTATTTATATTAAATGTAATATTATTATCATAAACTCCTCCTTTTTTAAATAAAATTGGATTGTATTTATATGTAGATTTAGATTGTAAAGTAGGTTTATATGTAGATTTAGGTTGAATAGTTGGTTTATATATTGATTTAGGTTGAAAAGTAGATTTATTTTTTATAGTAGATGATATAGTATGGTTTGGTGTTGATGGTTCTTCGGATAATAGTCCAAATGATTCATGAGGTGTAGTTATTGGCAATGTTGATGATTTAAATTTTTTTGAATTAATACTATTACTACTATTTAATATATTTGATGCAGTTATTTCTATACTACTTTTTTTCAATAATATTTTCGATATAATATTATTGTATTGATTTTTATATTTATTTATTTCATCATTTACATATTTTGTTGTATGATTAACTGATATACTTAGTAAATTATTATATGTTTCTAATGTACTTATATTTTTAACATTTACACCAAATTGACGAATATATTGTCTGATATTTTGTTTCAAATTTGAAACAATATTTATATATTCAGTCAATTTATTTTTTATTTCATCAAAAATATTTACTTTATTTAAATACATTATATTATGTAAATTTTCTTCAATTTCATTTATATAGTTATTTATATCATTATTAATATTTATTAATAAATTAAATATAGGTATCGTTACAATACTATAAGATTTATTATTTTTAAAATTATTTAAATTACTTAAAGTGCTTAAATTTATTTTATTGTAATAATTTCTGGATAAATATTCACCTAATATATAATTATTGAGACTAATTAAATTTAATTGTAATTTCATATAACTGTTTATTCTTAAATATTCTATATAATTATTTATATTATCACAAGTTTTAGTCTTGGGATATAATTTTAATACTAATATATATTCATTTTTTTTGTTATTATATTTAATATATAATGCTGATTTTATGATTTCAAAAATTGAAGTTATTATTTCATTATTTTTATAATGTTTATTTATTATATTATAAATATAATTATCAATTGATTGTAAATTTGTTTCAATTATTTTATTTTTATAAAAATTAGTTGATCTAGTAAAAACTACAGATGTAGATATAGGAGTTGCTGTTGGTGCAGGTGCTACAGGTGCTACAGGTGCTACAGGTGCTACAGGTGCTACAGGTGCTACAGGTGCAGATGCTGGTGCAGATGCTGGTGCAGATGATGGTGCAGATGCTGGTGCAGATGATGGTGCAGATGATGGTGCAGATGCTGGTGCAGATGATGGTGCACGACTATGAGCACCACCTTTTTTTATACTTAAAGGATTAATTTTAAAACTACCAATACTATTTACTATATCATTATAAACATTTTTTAAAATAGTAAATTTTTGAGTATCATTAGTATTATTTTTTAATTTATATTTATTTGTAGTTTCATTTAAAATAACATTATCGCCATAATATACATCATAATATTCATACATTTTAAATCTATTATAATTATTAATATACTTTTGACATTCATTCATATCAAATTTAATATTAATTTTTAATGCATTATTAATAAAGTCATTAAAATTACCAATAAATTCTTTATAACGATTTTTAACGGTATCTATTTCATTTCGTATATTATTTATTTTTTCATTTAAAATATGTTTTTTACTCTTTAATTCATTAATATATACATTGCTTATATTTTGACTTTTTGTTATATTAACATTATTATTATTTTTTGCATCATTTGATACTACATTTATATTTCCATTAATTTTATCAATATCAATAGTTTCGTCTATTTCTGTTTGGATTTTAACCAATTGTTGTTTTTTTTCAGTTATTTCATCAGTACTTGTTTTTTTAACCATTATAAAAGTATTTTTAAATTCATCTTGTATTTTTTTATATGTCTTGATTTCTTCCATGTTATATTTTGTTGATGAAACATTCTTTACATTTATTGAATTTACATAATCATTTTCTATTTTAGTATATTTTAATAGTACATCACAATATATTGACATTAATAAAATTATATTAGCATTTTGATTATAATTATAAGCAACATCACCAGCACCACCTTTCATATTATGTAATTTTGTGTTTGTTTTTACAATACTACTATTAGTTGTATTTTTATTGTTATTAGAAGTATTTTCATTGTTATTATTATTATCAATAGGATAATCTTCAGGATTATTGCAATATAATATATATTTACGTAATGCTTCAATATAATTATTACGTTCATAATTTATTTTTTTATATTGTTCTTTAAATACTTGAGCCAATTTATCAAATATTTGAGGCAATTTATCAGCAGAATTTTTAACGCTAATAATATCATCATTATATTTATTTACTAAATCAATTAATAATATATTATGAT
>JACCEC010544202.1_pt1 | contig 64157 bp, 41 predicted proteins | sample 7450121 | NCBI WGS metagenome assembly JACCEC01 (sample SAMN15323455, study PRJNA562643) | freshwater metagenome | isolation source: river surface water | place: USA:Blue River Watershed | collected 2017-08-18
AGGCTGCCGTCGGCGTTGCGCATCGGCACCAGGGCGTTGTTGCCCCAACCGCCGGTGGACGGCGACTCGAAGCTGCCGACGACCGTGGCGTTGCCGCCGGCGACCGTGGCGAACTGACCCTTCATGCGCGTGGCGCTGTCGGCACCGTCACCGTGGGAGAGACCCGCGTAGACGTTGTAGTCGCCCGCCGGGAAGGTGCGGGTGTACTGGTACCACTGGCCGTCGCCGATCCAACCCATCTTGAAGTTGACATCGAGCTCACCCACGCCGCGGTCGCGGTCGCCGGTGCGGTCCATCGGGGCCTGGGGATCTTCACCGATACGGTAGATCGGCGAGGAGCCGTCGTTGCCGCGGGTGTAGTCCTTGTTGTTGGTCGCCGGCTGGCCCGCGAGGGCGCCGCCGCGATAGGGCATCACGCTGGTCGCGGCCGGAGCCACGCCGTTGTTGTCGAAGTCTTCAGCCTCGATGGCGAAGACCGGGGTGCGGATGTTGGCCACACCGAAGGTCCAGGACACGGTGCGGTCGATGATGGTGAGGTCCACCTTGTGGGTCGAACCACCCGCCCAACCAGCGGCCGGGGCGGCGACGGTGACGGTGGCGACACCGTCCACCGTGGTCACGGTCGCGGTCGCGGCAGCGCCGTCCACCTTGACGGAGACGTTGGCGGTGCTGAGGGCCGGGCCGGTGCCCTGAACCACCTGGGCGACGATGGCCGCGTCGGTACCGGCACGGTACGGGGCGGCGCTCGAAGCGCGGCCGGTCTGGGCCGGAGCGTAGGACTTGACGAAGGGAACACCCTTGCTGCTCAGCGGGTACTGATAGGCCTTGATGCCGCCGTCGGCGTTGATGAGGTTGCCGCTCAGCACGTCACCGGTGACCGGGTCGAACTGACGGGCGCTGAACTCGACGTTCGCGCCACCGCCGCCCTCGTACCAGACGAGGCGGGCCGGATACAGACCATCCTTCTCCACGTTGAAGAAGAAGGTGGTGCCCGAACCGATGCCGCCACCATTGCCGCGGCCGCCGGAGAACTCGCCAGCCACCACCGGGAAGGTGAAGGCCTCACCCGGATTGCCGAAGTCGAGGCGGAAGCCGTCGTCGCTGTTCACGTTGAAGGCGTAGAAGCCGGCCTTCAGGTCGAGGACCGTGAGGATCTCTTGAGCGAAGTTGTCGGTGTTGCCGGTGGTGCCCGGGATGCCCGGAACGCCCGGATCATCGGGGAAGTAACCGCTGGAGACGGCGTCCTGGTTGTAGTTGATGACACCGGTCTCCACGTAATAGCCGTTGGCGCCGAAGAGGCTCAGGTCGGCCACGTTCTTGGTGCCGATCAGGCCGGCGATATGGGTCAGACCCCGGTAGGTGTCGTTGCCCATGCTCTCACCGTTCTCCTGCTGGACGGTCTTCACGAGGAAGCCCTTGTTGCCGGTGTTCACGGCGGAGGCCGGCAGCGCGAGGCTGCCCGGGACGCTGGCGGCGTTCAGGATGCTGAAGGTGTTGGTCGCATCATACTGCTGCGCACCGGCCGTGAAGCGGACGATCGCAGTGTGGTTGCCCGGGGCGAAGTTCGCCGAGGGCTTGTAGGTGTAGGTGGTCACACCACCCGCGGAGGCCTTGGTCGGGGAGACCTCGGTGCCGTCCACGAGGAGCTTGAAGGCGGACACCGCGGTGCTGCCCTCGGTCACGGACACCACGACCGGCACGGTCGGGACGTAGCCGCCGCCGGAGCCGCGGAACGGATGGATGAACGAGACGGCCGCCGGGGCGGAGGCGCTCGTGGCGCGGAACGCCTTCACGGCATCGGCCGCGGAGTCGTTGATCAGATAACGGGCCGAGGGGTTCGGGGCCACGCGCTGGGCGGACCACTCGAGGTTGGCCCCGCCGCCGCCTTCGAACCACACCGTGCGGAACGGATAGTAACCGGCCGCCGGAACGTATACGGTCGCATTGACGTCGCTGGCGCCCTTGCCGTAGTCGGCCTCGCTCACGATCACGGAGCTGAGCACTTCCTTGTTGTTGCCACCCACGGTGGTGCGGAAGCCGTCATCGCTGTTGAAGGTCAGCGTGTACACACCGGCCGTCGGGAACTGCAGGTAGGTGGTGATTTCAGCCGCGATGTTGTCGGTGTAGAGGTCACCGTTGGGCTGGAATTCCGAGGCGCTCGGAACGCCCGGGATCGCGTTGTCGGCGATCTGGCGCTCCACGGCACCGACGGACGAAGAGAACGCACCATTCTGGCCCGGGGTCGCATCGGAACCGGAGGTCGGCTGGCTGTAGTTGATCACACCGGTCTCGGCGAACACGCCACCGGTGAACCCGGTGAGGTCGGCCACGTTGTCACCGCGGAGGCCCATCAATTGCTGCTCGGCGCGGGCAATGGTGTTGGGCTGGTCACGACGGGCGGTCTGATGGGTGCGGACGTTGAAACCCTTCTTGGAGGTATCCACGCTGGCGACGCTCAGGTTGGCCGGGATGGTCACGTAGGGAGCGACCACGAACTCGCGGGTCGCGGTCACCGTGCGGCCCAGCGTGTCCTTGACGCTGATCACCACCGTGTTGGTCGAACCGGAGGCCAGAGGGGCCGCCGCGTCGCCGAAGGCGATGGTCGAGGTGATGCCGCTCTTGACGACCGTCACCTTGGAGGAGATGTCGGCACCGTTGAGCTTGACCGACAGACCCGTGGTCGTGGCCACGGCTTCGCCGGAATCCACCGTGGTGATGGAGAAGCCGATCGGGCTGCCCACCGCGCCGCCGATGATGACGTCATTGGCCGGGATGGTCTCCAGGCGGATGTTGTCGACATGGTGCACTTCCCAAGCGCCACCGGTACGGCCACCGAAGACGAGGCGACCGGGCGACGGGGTGAAGGAGCTGGCCAGACCACCGGCCGGGGTCAACTCGACACCCTTCCAGAAAATCTTGACCTTGCCCTCTTCGGTCAGCTGGGCCTTGAACTTCTCCCACTTCAGGTTCTTCACCCACAGACCCCAGCTCGGGTCATCGAAGGTCACCTGACCCACGCCCGAGTCGTTGCCAGCGGTGCCGTCACCATTGAGGTCATCGGTGGTGTTCAGCGCACCGGTCTGCATCGAGGAGGCGTAGTTCGCATCGGTCGTGGCCAGATTGCGGAACGGAGCCTCGTCGTAGGTGCCACCAGGCCAGACATTGCCGGGGCGCAGGGGCACCGGAAGCTGGGTGAGCAACTGGCCTTCAACACGGATGCTGATGCCGACCACGTCGCGGATGCCGCCCGGATGGTCACCGGACTGCCAAGTATCGAAACCGATGCCCAGACCCGTCAGCGAGCCTTCCTCGGGGAGGTCGTTCTCGCCCGCGGTGCCGGCGAAGGGCGAACCATTGGTGGCCAGCGGATCATCGGCACGGACGTAGTTCAGGGAGAAGCCGTCGGCCGGCTGCGAGGTGCCGCCGCCGATGCGGAGGTCGCACTCGAAGGTGAAGGCCTTGACGACCAGACCCTTGTCGAGGTCATCGAACACCACGGTGGCGCGCTGGCCGCTCTTGGCGTCGGTGATGGAGAGGTAACCATCGGTGGCTCCGCCAGTGGCTCCGCCACTGGAACGATACTCCGCCGCAGCAGCGCCCACTTCTTTGAAGGGGAGCTCCGTGGCGGTGTTGAAGTTGACCACGTTGGTGGCGGCAAAGGCCGAGCTGCAGACCAGCCCGGCTGCCGTCATCCAGCGCAGCAGGTTTGTTTGTTTATGACTCATATGACTCGTTTTCTCCCAGTCGTACCCGCCGACGGCAAATGTCTCGAAACCTTTGCAGGTTCGAGACACTGGCCCACGGCGCAGCACTTCCGGGTTTGGGTGACAAGCGGACCGATACACCCCCCCCGTCGACCTCGCAACCCCTTTTTTACCTGATCCCACGCCGACGCACCCGCAGCACAGCGCGAAAGTCTTTCCTCCCCAGAGCTTACCTGCGTGCGCAGCGCCGGATCCCGCGGAGCCAGTTTGAAAGATTCGACCGACACGCTGCGAAGACTGGAGCAACGGATGAACTCACACTCGCTTCGTCGCCTCGTGCAACCCACGCCTCTCAGCCTGGTGGCCGCGCTTCTTCTGGCCCCGGTCGCCCAAGGACAACTGCTCCTGACCCGATGGGACTTCAACTCCGGCTCACTGAGTCCTCAGACCGGTTCAGGCGAGGCCCGATTGGTCGGCGGAACCTCGGCCACCTTCGCCGCAGGGTATGAGGGTGAAGCCTCGGGAGCCTGGAATCTGAAGGCCTTCCCGGCTCAGGGGACCCTCCCGGGAACGGCCGGCGCCGAATTCAGCCTGTCCACCACCGACGCCGCCTCGGTGACCGTGTCGTTCCAGATCCGACACAGTAACACATCGGCAAACACCGAGCGGGTGCTCTGGTCGACCGATGGCCAGGTCTTCACCGAGGCCACCCGGTTCACCGTGACCCCCGCGAGCAGCGGATCGGGCGAAACCTGGTATCAGCGCCGCGTGGAACTGCCCTCCGGAGCGGCCCACCAAGCCCAACTGGCCGTACGCATCGTCTCGGACTTCGACTGGGGAGCCGACGGCCGGTACGCGGCGTCACGACTGGGATCCAGCTACTCGACTTCGGGCACGTGGCGGTTCGATAACGTTACATTTTCAGCGGTACCCGAACCCGAAGAGTATGCCGCGATCAGCGCGCTGGCGTTGGTAGGATGGGGTTTATGGCGGCGTTGTCGACACCATCCCTACCCCTTGCTCCCCACCTCTCACCACAAGAACGACTGATTTTCAGCAACAACTTGCTGATTACCAAGCAATGTCGCCTTCCACGCGGTCACGGTGCCCACCCGGGCAAACTGCTGGGGATCCAGTACGAGGCGTGACCAACGGCGGCCGAAGAACCCTCGCTTCACCTCCAGCTCCACGATTTCGGAAGGTCCCGGATTGGATCCGCGCAACTCCATCCGGAGACGGAGCGGTCCCGAAACCCGAGACGACACCTTCCAGAGGACCTCGAACTGGAGTCCTGCGCGTTTTTCGGGGTGGTTTCGGAGCAATTCCTGATAGGCGTCCCGCTCATAGAGGCTGGGGGAGAGCGTATGTCGTCCCTGAAAATCCACCCAGTGCGGCAACACCTTGATGACCTTGCCTTCGGCACCCAACAGCACCCCGGCCCACAAGCTCAGGGCAAACAGCATCGATTTCATTCAGAATGGACCGCGTTGCGGAAAAGAGAGAACGGCCGGCCTCGGAGTGAAACCGGGTGACGAGCGGATCGAGGATGACGCATCCGAGGAAGGCACGGAGAACATCGAGCGCACCGAACCTTCGAATCCTCGGGCAGCGGCTCCGCCCCCCCCGAACGCCCCGAATCCGCCGTCCGACGAAGCCGCGGCGGCAGCACCTCCGGACTTGGGGAAGAATCCGGCATCCGGAGACGAAAAGGCCGATCCTGGGGCCACGGTCGGATCGAAGCGCCGACCCGGATCGCCGTCGAACCCGGCTGCTGGCGCCACCGGATTGATCACCGCGTCAGCAACCCCCGGGTTCACCAACGCCGAACCGGACCCGGACCCGTTGCCAGGGCCTGTGGATCCGGCAAACCCATCCGTGCCCGATCCCGCCGACTGGGATTTGAACGAGAAGGTACCTCCGGAGGATTCTGTCCGGGAACCGTTGAACCAGGTCCGATGGTCGGCCTGCGGAGTGAGGATCTCCGAAATGGACTTGGTGGACACGGCTTCCGCGGAAGCATTGTCCCGACGGACGGATTCCTGTCCTTCAGAACGGACCGTGCGCGGTTCGTTCGGAGTCTCTTCAACCGCCAAGCGCCTTCCCTTCCGGGTCTTGGAGGGCCCCTCGGAGCCCGCCTCTTCGAAATCATCCCTCCGATCCGAATCGTTCCGAGAGCGGCGGGCACGACCCCGCTCACGACTGAAATTGGGAATCTCTTCATCGGAACCCCGCTTGCCGTCGGCCTCGATGTCGTCGGATTTCTCCACTTCACGGGGTTTCACCGAACCGGGTTCCACCAACCAGTTCTTCTTGCGATCGTACTCATCCATCAGCCGCTGCTGGGCCTTCGGATCGAGACTGGGAATGGTGGCCGCGGACGGATTGGGCAAGGGCACATCGATGGCCCCTCCCAGAGAATTGCCGGCCCGAAACACGTCGAACTGACGGTTGCGGAGCAACTTGTTCATGGCTCCCACCCGTTCGGCCTCGGACTGGAGGCGCGACCCCGAAATCTCGTCGGTCCGCAAGGCCCCGGAGGTTTGCGCTTTGTCGCCCCCCAAAGCCGGCAACAGGGCCAGGCCTGCGACGACGAGCATGGAAGAGACTCTGCCGCGGTTCATGTCCGATAGTTAAGGCCGGGAGCGGACCGTCGTCAAAGGCCTTTGCGAAGCATCCCCGCTCCGCCTCTCCAACGACGGACCCAGAGCCTCCTCAAGACCCTCAGGCCCTCGGACTCCCAAACGACTCGCAGAAGCGGGAAGCCCGCTGGCGGAACCAATCCCAGTTTCCAGCGGCCACCTGACGCGGATCGAACAGGGGGCTCCCGACCCCGAAGGCGTCGGCCCCGGCGTCGCGGAAGGCCGGCAATGTCTCGACCGTCACCCCACCCGTCGGCATCAACCGGATCTCCGGGAAGGGGGCCTTCACCGCGCGCAGATGGCCCGGCCCCAGTTGATCGGCTGGAAATACCTTCACCAGAGAGGCGCCGAGGTTCCAGGCCGTGAAGATCTCGGTCGGTGTCATGGCCCCCGGCATGACCGGCACACCGCGCTCGACACAGGCGCGGATGACCTCCGGCAGGACGACCGGAGTGACGATGAAACTCGCCCCGGCCTCCAGGGCCAGATCGAGGCCCTGCATCGAAGTGACCGTACCGGCGCCCACATTGCCGCGAGGGCCGAGCAGGTCCCGGGTCAGGCGGATGAGATCGGCGGCACCGGGGCTGTTCAGCGTCACCTCCAGATTGACCAGGCCTCCCTCCACCACCGCAGGCACCAGATGCTCGACCTGATCCCGGGGAAAGAAGCGGAGGATGCCGACGATCGGCATCGAGCGGAACAGCGTGTCGTTGAAAGGCGTGATCATCGGACAACTCGGAAGACTCTACAGGCCATGGGATCAACCGCCCGAGACCGGGAACAGTCGTTTCCAGAGCCGACGCTGCCCCAATTCGGCCAGTCCGTCGACCTCGATGGCACTCCAACGCGCGGCCAGGCCGCAGTCGACGGCGGCCCGGGTGTAGGCCTCCCTGAGCACCTCGCCCGCGGCCACGACGATCGGCCCGGTTCCGGTGGCCAGCGGGCGCAGTTCGGAGCCGATCAGCACGCCACTGAGGAACGACCGATTCGATGCGGCTGTGCAGGCCGACAACACCTGACGAGCCCTGACCTGGAACAAGGCTGCGGTGGGTCCGAGCCGGGCCGACGCGGCGACGCCGTCCCGGAAAGCGTCGGGATCGGTCGGTGCTGCAAGCCCGACCGAGTGGCGCAACACGCTGTGCTGGGCGAGCACCTCGAAGAGTTCGCCGGTCATGAAGGTGGTGATCGCCTTGAGCAGTCCCGACTCCAGACGCAGATGCTTGGAGTGGGTTCCCGGCAGGATCAGGGTGACCGCGGCGTGCGCCCCCGGACCCTGTTGCTCGGCCCAGCCGAGGAGCTGGGTTTCTTCGCCCCGCATCATGTCCTCGTCACCCCGGACTCCCGAGATCAGATACACCCCCGGCTCCACCCAGTCTCCCACCACGCCGGAGCCGTCGAGCGCGAAGGGCATCGAGGCATAGGGCAACTCCCGCCAACCGAGGCTCGAACTGGCCATGCCCGACACCATGACGGGCAGTCCGCAGGGAGCCCCCAACCGCTGCAACGCCCCTTGAAGCGCCTGACGAAAGATCGAAACCCGATCACCGCCCCGGGCCGCCAGGCTCGCCACCCCCTCCTCGGAAGCCACTTCCCGAAGCCCCTCGGGCCCACGCCATCGGAGACGCAGGCGCGAGGTTCCCCAGTCGCAGGCGATGAAATTCATCGGGCGGCCTTCCAGCGCGCCCATTCGAGACCCGGCCGATCGACACGGAAACTCACCAGGCGCTTCGCATGGGCCTCGGTGACCACCACGGTGCACCCGTCATCGCCCCCGAAACACAGGTTGGTCGGATTCGGACCCAGCACGTCGATCTCGCGAATCACCTCACCGGCGGGGGAGATCTTGACCACGGTCCCCTTGCCATGGCGGGTCGCATACAGGTTGCCTTCGATGTCGCAGCGCATGCCGTCGAAGCCATGATCCGGAAACTCCTTGAAGAGGCGGCGGCGTCCCAATCGACCGTCGGCCTCGAGGTCGAAGACCCAGATGCGCCGCTGGACGCTTTCGTTGATGTACAGTCTCCGGCCATCGGGGCTCACCTCGATGCCATTGGTCGTGCCCATGGCTTCGGCCTCTCGATGAGCCCTGCCCTGCGTGTCGATCCGCCAGATCTGGCCGGTGCCGTCTTTCCAGTTCGGGTCGCTGGCATACAGGGTGCCATCGGCGGCAATGGCCAGGTCGTTGGGCTGATTCATCCGTGGTTCGTGCACGACCTGCACCACTTCGCGGGTCATCGGATCGATCCGATGGATCTTGTGAGCGGTGTAGTCGGCCACGTACATCCGGCCGGCCCGGTCGAATCGGATTCCGTTGCCCGCGCTCCCCTCGGGCAGCACGACGAAGCGTTCGGCCCGTCCGTCGGGCGTCACGCGGGCGATGTTCCGGGGATCACCGAACCCCACGCAGTACACCACCCCGGCGCGGTCGCAGGCGGGCCCTTCGATGCCCCGGGTGAAGCCCTGCGAGGAAAAGAGCTTCGCCTGCCAGAGGGTCTCGGAAACGACGGGGAGGACCGCGGCCAACAACAAAACCCCGGTCAGGGAACCACGCAGGGATAACATTCGAGCCAGTCTGCCCCAACGAGGATCCGATGGCCAGCGGTCAGCGGGCCAGGCGGTCATGAAAAAAGGGGACTGGATCGCTCCAGCCCCCTTGTCGAACCACCGCCGACTCAACGCTTGATGGCGCGCAGGAAGCGGGCCGCGTCGGTGCCCAGCGGCAGCGTGATCGGGGTGTTGGCTCCGGCCTGCGGCAACCATGGACCGGTCAGGCTGGGCGCCACCTCGAACACGAAACCCGCCGGCAGCGGCTGCGGATCGGAAGTGATGATGAGCTGTCCATTGACCAGCGCCACCGAGATGCGCGGGGCCGTGGTGGTGGAACCGCCTGCGGCCGGAGTCGGGTCGTCCTTGGGCACCGGGTGGGAGATCACCGTGTAGAAGTTGATCTCCTTGGTGGAATCGGCCCCCTGTTCGGGCTTGTTCTGCAGGTTGATCTCCCCCTTGGCGGCCACGAGAACCTCCTTGGTGGTCATGGCGACACTCATGCCGACCGAGCGGATGCCACCCACCGGGGCGGCGTTGATGAACGGCAGGAAGCTCGGCGTGAGCGGTTTGACCGTCTTGGTGGCCTCGTCCATCTCGAAGACGCGGGCCGCGACCTGCTGGGCTTCGTACCCATCCGGCTTGGAGACCCAGGCCACCGTGAAGCGGCCCAGACCGTCGGCAGCCACCACGGCACGATCGGCGTCGGCGCGGAAGCCGCCCTCGCTCACATCGGCCAGCGCGGCCACGGTGCGGGTGCGGGCATCCCAGATGGCCACCCGGACCGCTGTGGAGTTCAAGACGCGGCCCACGAGGAACACCCAAGGTTGATTGATGTGGCCGCCCAGGCGGGTGCCATCGCCTCGGCCGCCGTCGAAGTTCTCGCCGGAGGCCGTCTGCGCGACCGGTTCACCCTGCAGTTCGCCGGCGTTGTTGTAGAAGTGGAACTTGCCCGCCACGCGCACGGCGAAACCTCCCTTGAAGGCGGCGACGTTGGCCCAGAGGTCGCCGTCGGCCACCTTGAAGGCCTCCTTCACCACCTTGCCATCGGGGGAGAAGATGGTGGCGGTGGCGCAATTGCCGTCGGGGCGCAATTGGTTGGAGCGATCCTCGACCACGGAGACGAAGTTGCCGTCGCTCAAGGCGGCCACATCGCCGCCGAAGCGGGAGATCTGGTTGCCAGGGGCGGTGCCGGAGGTGCGCCGACCGTTGGCCGAGTCCTGCGCCTTGCTCAGGGCCGTCTGGGCGAGCGTGGCCGGATCGACCTTGAAGGTCTGAACGGTGCCATAGCGGCCGTCACCCAGGCGATCGAATCCGCCGGTGAAACGGTTGTCGCTGTTGAATCCCTCGATCACGTGCGGGGAGGCCTCGGCCCCGGTGATGAAGTTGACCGCGCCCGGACGGGGATCACCCGCGACCCGACCCGGATTGCCGTTCTGCCGCGAGGCGTTGATCGCTCCCTTGAAGGGCGTGCCCGCATCGTTGAAGAAGGCCTCGCCCAACTTCATCGCTCCGCCCGCCGCGGGCTGCATGGCCACGACGTAGCGCTGCTCGGTGGTGCTGCCATCGGCGAAGGTGTTGCCCTCGATGAGGAAGGTCGAGGTGCCCACCACGGAGGCGAAGGGCTCCCAGTTGCCCAGCGAATCGGCCGCAGGAACGATGACGGGCCTGTCGGAGACGATGCGCTTGAGGCCGGCCGATTCGATGCTGCCCGGACGCACCGGGATGACGAACTGTCGCAGGGCCACCACCCGATTCTCGGGCTCGCCGCTGTTGCGGCTCTCCCAGACCACCGCGATCGAGTCGTTGCGGAAGGCCACGCGGGGATTCTTGGACTCCAGCGTCTCGGGGGCAGGCAGTTCCTTCTCGCTCACGTAGAAGGTCTTGCCCAGTGCCTTGCCCGTGGCGTCGAAGACGCGGCCCAGGATGATCCGGGCATTGCCCCCGGTGCCGGCGGTGTCGTCGAACACCACCGCGACCCGACCGAGCGAATCGATGCCCACGTCGCAGCGTCCCGGAGCCAGCAACTCCATGTCGTCGGCCACGGTCCTGCTCCAGCGCAGCGTGCCGTTGGCGTTGAGCACCGTGAGCCAGACATGGTTCTTGCCTTCGGCATCCTTGCCGACGGCGACCGAGGCATAGGCGTCGTTGCCGTTGCCGTGGAAGCCCACGCCATCACCGCGGCCGCCGGCGCCGGCGATCGGATTGCCCGAGACCGCCGCCAGGTCGATGTTGGTCGAGACCGGCGTGCCGGCGTTGTCGAAGAGACGGACGCGCCCCGGACCATTGTCCGAGAACCGGACGGCGAACCCGTTCTTGGTCACACCCGACCCGTGCCACATCTCGCTCTTGGTGGGCGTGGCGCTGGCCAACTGGGTGGCCTTGATCTCCTTGCCCGTCTTGTCGACGACGCGGACGGTCACGTGGTTGGCCGCGGCATCGCCCTTGTAGAGCCCCACGAGATCGTCACCCTGACGGCTTTCGCCGATCACCACCACGTTGCCGGTGGAGAGGAACTCCCAGTCGCCGATGCGGATGTTGCCGGGACGGGCTCCGTACTCGACGGGAACCCCGTTCACGATGCCCACCGGGGTGCCGGCATCGGTCAGCAACTGCACCGCCGGCCAGTCGCCGGCATCCTGATACCCGGCGAACTCCACCACCTCGAGGCCGAGATCGAACGAAGTCGAACCCATGCCCAGTCCGTCACCAAACAGGTTGGACTTGATCTTGGGTCCCCACCCCGTGCGACCGGAGACCGCGCTGCCATCCTTGCGGAAGTACGACAGGAACCGGGAGGTCAGGGTCTGACCCGCAAAGGCAGGATCCACCGAGGTGATGGTCGTCTCGGGGGTGATGGGCTTGCTGTCGCGGTCATACAGGGTCCAGACGGCCTCGAGGTCCGACAGGGCGTCGCCATCGTCCTCCCAACCGACGATCACGTTGCCGTTGCGACCGATGGCCACCCCAAGACTCTCGGTCTTGGTGTTGTTGATGGTGTCGGAGGTGTTGACATACACGGTTTCGCCGATGGGGCTGACACCGTTGTCTTCCGGTTTCCCGGGAAGCGCTTGGCCGAAGACCTGACCCGCCACGACGGCAGCGGCCAGGAATGGCAGGGATTTGGAGGGTTTCATGGATGGAGGCGGTACTGCATGGATACCCCGGGACGACAAGGCGGGCACCACGAACCGTATCCGGACACCCTCGTGCCCGGGGATTGCGGCGATCTCGAAACTGACCAGGGGATTGAGTTCTCCCTACGCTTGGCCAGGAGCGATGGCAATGGTTTTCTGAAGATCGCCCAAAGCCCTCAAACACCAGACAATAACAAATGTTATCCAGACGTGTCTCCCGTTGCAAAAACCATGGCAGGCACATCGGTCACCAAAATCAGCGGTGAACCTGTCGAGGCTACTTTGCGGACAACCGGGCCACCCGCTTCATGATCTCGACATAGAACACCGGCGTGAGGAACAGACCGAAGACGGTGACTCCGATCATGCCGGCGAACACGGCAACCCCCATGGCCTGACGCATCTCGGCACCGGCGCCCGTGGAAACCACCAACGGATAGACGCCGGCGATGAAGGCGATGGAGGTCATGAGAATCGGTCGGAGGCGCAGCCTGCAGGCCTCCAGGGCCGCGGAAACCGGATCGGCGCCTTCACGCTGCCTCTCCCGGGCGAACTCCACGATGAGGATGGCGTTCTTGCAGGCCAACCCCACCAGAACGATCAACCCGATCTGGGTGAAGATGTTGTTGTCGGACCCCTTGAGCAACACGCCGACCATGGCACTGAGCAGGGTCATCGGCACGATCAGGATGATCACCAGCGGCAGACTCAGGCTCTCGTACTGCGCCGCCAGCACCAGGAACACCAGAAGGATGCACAGGGGGAAGATGTACACGGCCGTGTTGCCGGCGATCCGCTGCTGGTAGGTCAACTCGGTCCACTCGTAGGCCATGCCCGGCGGCAGCGTCTGTTTGACCAACCCTTCGATGAAGGCCTCGGCCTGACCGGAGCTGTACCCCGGGGCCGGCGCCCCGTTGATCTCGGCCGCCGGATACCCGTTGTAGCGCATCACGCGATCGGGACCGAAGGCCTCCCGCACCGAGACCAGGGTGCCGATGGGCACCATCTGGCCCCGCTCGTTGCGGACCTTGAGGCGTCGGATGTCGTCGGCCCCGTCACGGAATCGCGAATCGGCCTGGGCCATCACCTGATAGGTGCGACCGAACTGGTTGAAGTCATTCACGTAGAGCGAGCCCAGGTAGATCTGGAGCGTCTCGAAGAGCCCGCTCAACGACACTCCCATGGACTTGGCCTTCACCCGGTCCACGTCGAGGTCGATCTGGGGCACGTTGATCTGGTAGGTCGAGTAGACGCCCTGCAGCACATTGGTGGCGTAGGCCGCACCGATGGTTCCCCAGGTGGCTCCGTACAGCGCTTCGGGCCCGAGATTGGCCCGGTCTTCGATGTACATCTTGAAGCCGCCTCCGGTGCTCAGACCATTCACCGCCGGCGCATTGATCACGATCATCCGGGCCTCCTGGATCTCTCCGAACGCCTGGTACAAGCGGCCGATGATGGCGTTGGCCGAGAGTTCCGGACTCCGGCGCTTCTCGAAGTCGTCGAGGGTGATGAAGGCGATGCCCGAGTTGGGGCTGGCGGTGAAGCCGTTCGGAGACAGACCGGGGAAGGCCACCGACGCCGCGACACCCGGGACCTTGAGGGCCAGATCGCTCATGCGGCGGATGACCGCGTCGGTCCGGTCTAGGGAAGCCGCGTCGGGCAACTGGGCCACACAGATGAGGAACTGCTTGTCTTGCGACGGGATGAATCCCGCGGGCACCGCCTGGAAGAGCCGGCCTGTGAGGAAGATCAACCCGACATAGACCGCCAGAGCCACCGCGCTCACGCGGATCACCCGGGCGACCGCGGTGGAATACCGCTTCGAAGCCCAGTCGAAGAATCGGTTGAAGGGGTTGAAAAACCAGCCCAGCAACCGGTCGAGGACCCGCGTGAGCCCATCCTTGGGCGCGTGATGTCCCCGCAGCAGCAGGGCCGACAAGGCCGGGGAGAGGGTCAGGGAATTGAAGGCCGAGATCACCGTCGAGATGGCGATGGTGATGGCGAACTGCTTGTAGAACATCCCGCTCAGGCCGCTGATGAAGGCCGTGGGGATGAACACCGCGCACAGGACCAGCGCGGTGGCGACAATCGGCCCGGTCACTTCGTCCATCGCCCGGCGCGTGGCCTCGATCGGCGACAGGCCCAGGGCGATGTTCCGTTCCACGTTCTCCACCACCACGATGGCATCATCGACCACGATGCCGATGGCCAGCACCAGACCGAACAGGGAAAGCGCGTTGATGGAGAACCCCAGCGCCGACATGACGGCGAAGGTGCCCACCAGGGACACGGGCACGGCGGCCAGCGGGATGATCGAAGCCCGCCAGGTCTGGAGGAAGACCAACACCACCAGCACCACCAGGAGGATGGCCTCGAAGAGCGTGTGGATGACCGCATCGATGGACTTCTTGACGAAGACCGTGGGGTCGTAGGCCACCGCGTAGTCGAGGCCCCGGGGAAAATTCTTCTTCAACGTCTCCATCGTGGCCCGCACTTCCTGCGACAGGCGCAACGCGTTGGATCCCGGCTGCTGGAAGATCGGAATGGCCACCGCGGAGCGGTTGTTGAGCAGCGACCGCAGGGCGAATTCCCCGGCCCCCAACTCCACGCGGGCCACATCCTTCAACAGCAGGGTTTCACCGTGCGCGCCGCGCTTCACCACGATGTTGCCGAACTCCTCGACCGAGACGAGTCGACCGCGCGTATTGATCTGAAGCTCGAAGGCCACCGGGCTCTGGACCGGCTGCTGGCCCACCGCTCCGGCCGCCACCTGCATGTTCTGCTCACGGATGGCATTGACCACGTCGCCCGGAGCCATGCCCCGGGTGGCCAACCGCTCCGGATCGAGCCACACCCGCATGGCGTAGTCGCCCGAGCCGAAGAGCTGCACCTGCCCGACCCCGTCGATGCGGGCCAGCACATCCTTGACCTGCAGGGTGGCGTAGTTGCGCACGAAGATGTCGTCGTAGGTGTCATCCGGGGAATACAGATGCACCACCATCGTGAGATCCGGCGTGGACTTGAGGGTCAGCACCCCCAGTCGGCGCACCTCTTCGGGCAGTTTGGGCAGGGCTTGCGACACGCGGTTCTGGACGAGCTGCTGGGCCTGGTCGATGTCGGTGCCCAGTTTGAAGGTCACCGTGAGGGTCATGACCCCGTCGCTGGTGGCCTGGGAGAACGTGTAGAGCGAATTCTCCACACCGTTGAGCTGCTGTTCCAGCGGCACCGACACCGTCTCGGAGATGGTCTTCGGGTTGGCCCCCGGATACACCGCACGCACGACGACCTGAGGCGGCACGACCTCGGGGTACTCGCTGATGGGCAGCCGGTACATCGAGACCAGGCCGACCAGAAAGATCAGCACCGAGAGCACTCCGGCGAAGATCGGACGCTGGATGAAAAAGTGGGAGAATCTCATGGGACCCGGTTCAGAGCGGGAGTTCGGAGGAGCAGGGAGCGAGGAGCGACGAACCTCACCGGGCGGCCCCCTGGGGCGGGACCCCCGCGGCTTCTTGAGGCTGGACCGGCTGCCCCGGGAACAGCACGCGGAGGGTGCCGTTGACCACCACCCGATCGGTCGACTGCAACCCGGATTGGATCACCCGCTTGCCCTGGACCAGCGGCCCCGGCACCACGAATCGCTTCTCCACCGTGTTCGACGACGAGACCGTGTAGGCGAACTTCAGGCTCTGCTCGGTGCCGATCACCGAATCGGGCACCACCAGCGCCGAACCGGCGGGACCGGCCGGAACACTGAGTCGGACGAAGAGTCCGGGCACGAAGCGTTCCTCGGGATTGGCCAGCAGCACACGGAACATCAGGCTGCCCGTGTCGCGGTCCAACCGGGTGTCGAACGAGTCCACCACGCCCTCGTGGGGAAAGCCTTCTTCATCGGCCAGACCCATCCGCACCCGGATGCGCCCCTGCTCATCGGTCGGCAGCCGCTTCTCGGCCCGGAACCGGTTGATCCGCAACAAGACCGCTTCATCCAGATCGGCGTAGACGTACACCGGGTCGATGGACACCACGGTCGTCAACAGGGTGTTCATGCCGTCCATGCCCGACACATTGTTGCCCAGCGTCATCAAAGCCCGACCGACGCGGCCGTCGATCGGCGATCGGATCTGGGTGTAGTCGAGATTGAGCCGGGCCGTCTCGAGATTCGCCATGGCCGCGGCCAAGGCGGCCTTGGATTCGCCCTGTCGGGTGACCCGCTGGTCGGCTCCCTCGACCGAAATCGCCTGGGTCTTGAGCATCTGCTCGGCGCGACCCGCCTCGCGATCCGCCGACGCCAGACGGACGCGGGCCGCCTCGACCTCGGCCTCGGCCCGTTGCACCGCAGCGGCGAACGGACGGGGGTCGATCACGAAGAGCACCTGACCCTTGCGGACGGTCTGCCCGGCCTGGAACCGCACTTCGGTCAGGTAGCCGGAGACCCGGGGGCGGATCTCGACCGATTCCACGGCGTCGATGCGCCCGCTCAGGGTCTCCGTCGGCGTGAACGGGATGGACTCGGGCCGGGCCACCGTCACCACCGCCGGCGCCGCGGCCGTGGCCGCGGGTGTCTGGGAATTGCCCGGGGAGCATCCGGTGACCCAGCGGGCCACAAGCAGAATGACAACCCAGGGAGCAAGGGAAGAACGCGGGAACGGATTCATGGAAAATCGGACCACCGGAGGAGACGAAAGGCTGGAGAGCTCGACGGCGGACCTTTCCCGCCGGGGGAGGCAACGGTGCCTGGGCTGCCACGCAAGTCAAACAACACCCGTTCAACCCGTCCGTGGAACGGAACACGGGGCTTGGGCATCGCTCGGGGTCATCGGGGTTTCACCGTGTCCAACCATGCCTTGAGTTCGGCCGGGTGATCGGTCTGGACCCCATCGACGCCCAGACCCAGGAAGCGCTCCCAATATCCGGGCCGCTCGTCCGGACGCTGGATATCGGGCCAGACTCGGATGCCCAGATCCCGACACCAGTCGACAAACTGACGGGACGGAGCCTGATCCACCACCTCCGGTCGGTATTGGGACACGAACTGACGGAGCGCCTCCTCATCCCGGACCGCCTCGGCCGGCGGGCTCAGGATCAACCGCACCCCGGGCAACGCCTTGCGCCACCGCACCGCACCGCCCGGGTGATCATACACCCACACCCGGGATTCCATGCCCACCTGCTTGAGGATGCGCACCACATCGGCCGGGTCGCCCGCCTTGAAATCCAGATACACCTGAATGCGCCCCCGACAGGTCTCCAGCGCCTCGTGCAGGCTCGGGATGCGCGATGGCACCGCGTTCGTTCGCGCTTTGTCGGCCACCTTCAGTGCGGACAACTCCGACCAGGTCTTCTCCGAAACCCGCCCCTTCCCGTCGGTCATCCGATCGACCGTCGCATCGTGCATCAGCAGATACTGTCCGTCGCTCGACCGCCGGACATCCATCTCGACCAGATCCGCCCCGGCGCGGATGGCCCCCTCGATCGCCTCGAGCGTGTTCTCGGGATGGGACCGGTGCTCGCCCCGGTGGGCCACCACCATCCACCGCAAGGCCCCGGGCAAGGAAGAGCCCGGTCGATCGGCCGCCGCCAACCCCCCTCGCCCCGCGCTGCATACCAGCCACAGCCCCAAGATCAGCCCCCGAGTCATCGGCACCCACCCTGCCTCAGGCACACACCCAAGCCCAGATCAGACCTCCACGGACCTCCACGGCCTGCTCCGGTGAATCGTCTCCCGACAGCCTGTCCCTGCCCAAGCTGGCCTGCGAGCGCAGGAACGGGTCTCGCGGAGCCCGCACCAGCCAGCCCCGGATTCCGATCATCGGGACGCTTCCTTCTTCGGAGCGGCCTTCGTAGCCTGTCCCCATCACCATGAAATCCGGGTTTGCCCATCATGTGGCCTGGCTCTTGGCGGGCAGCGGCTTGGCTGCCTGGGCCGCGAACCCCCAGGCGGCTCCCGAAACCCGCTACCTCGACACGGTCAAACCCCTGCTCACCCGCCATTGCGTCGCCTGTCACGGACCCGAGAGTCCGAAAGCGCGACTCCGCCTGGATACCGCGGCCGGAGCACTGCGGGGCGGCGACTCGGGCCCGGCAGTCCTTCCCGGCGATCCCGCACGAAGCCTCCTGCTGCAGGTGATCGACGGTACCCATGCCGGCATTGAACGGATGCCCTACCGCAAGCCTCCGTTGCCCAGCCTCGACGTCGAAACCCTCCGACGCTGGATCACCGACGGAGCCCCGGCACCGGCCGCCGAAATCCCTGGAACTTTCGTGCACTGGTCTTGGGTCCCGCCCCGACGAACAAGCCCACCCCGGGCCGCCGAACTCGGCCACCCCATCGACGCCTTCATCCGAGCCCCTCTTGAACAGCAGGCCATCCGGCCTTCGCCTCCGGCCGAGGCCGCCACCTGGTTGCGCCGGGTCCATCTGGACCTCATCGGCCTGCCACCCGAGCCCGGGGCGACCGAACGGTTCGTCGCCACCGACAGTCCCACCGAGCGCGACCACGTCATCGAACGCCTGCTCGCCTCGCCGCATTACGGCGAGCGCTGGGGCCGGTGGTGGCTCGACATCGCCCGCTACGCCGACTCCAACGGCTACAGTGTCGATGCCCCCCGCTCCATGTGGCCCTACCGCGATCAGGTGGTGGCCACCTTCAATGCCGACCAACCCTTCGATCGATTCCTGATCGAACAACTCGCCGGCGACCTCCTGCCCGGGGCCACCGCGGCCCAGCGCGTGGCCACCGGCTTCCACCGCAACACCCAGATCAACCAGGAAGGCGGCATCGACCCGGAACAATTCCGCATCGAGTCCATCTTCGACAGGGTATCCACCACGGGCTCGGCCCTCCTCGGATTGAGCATCGGCTGCGCCCAGTGCCACGACCACAAGTTCGACCCGATCTCCCAGCGCGATTACTATGGTCTGTTCGCCTTTTTCAACGACCAGGACGAACCCGCCCTCGAAGTCGAAGGCCTCAAACCCGGTCCCGGCGAGCCGAAGGGCCAACCGGGCGGCTGGGCCACCACCCTCGTTCTGAGCGAACGCCGCCAACCCAGGGAGACCCGGCGCTTCATCCAGGGCGATTTCACCCGACCGGCCGAACCGGTGCCGCCGGCGACGCCCCGGGTGCTGCCCCCGCTGCCTCCCAAAAACGGCCGGTACACGCGCCTCGACCTTGCCCGATGGCTGGTCGCCGACGAACACCCCCTCACCGCCCGCGTGATCGTCAATCGCGTGTGGCAGCAGTATTTCGGACGCGGCCTCGTGGAGACCGAGAACGACTTCGGCACCCAAGGCACCCCGCCCACCCATCCGGAACTGCTCGACTGGTTGGCGGTCGAATTCCGGGACTCCGGATGGAGCCTCAAGCACCTGCATCGATGCATCGTGAAGTCGGCCACCTACGGGCAAGCGTCCGTCGCACGGCCCGACCTGAACGACATCGACCCGCTCAATCGGTGGCTGGCCCGGCAGAATCGCCTCCGCCTCGACGCCGAACTCATCCGCGACGTCGCTCTGGCCGCCTCCGGCCAGCTCGACTCAGCGCTGGGTGGGCCACCCGTGCAACCCCCGCAACCTGCGGGTCTCGGAGCCTTCACCCAAGCCAACCGGGATTGGGTCGCCAGCACCGGCGGGCATCGGGTACGGCGGGCGATCTACACCCGCATCCAGCGGGCCACACTGCATCCGGCCCTGGCCGTCTTCGACGCGCCCGACAGCTTCACCACCTGCACGCGGCGACTGCGCAGCAACACGCCTTTGCAGGCGCTCACGCTGCTCAATGACACCCAGTTCCACGAACTGGCCCAGCAGATCGCCCGGCAACTGGCCACCGCCCCCGGCTCGGAGACCGATCGGATCGCGGCCGGGTTTCTTCGATGCACCGCCCGCCGCCCGGCACCCGAGGAAACCCGAACACTCCTGCGCCTGCTCCACGAGGAGGGCTCATCGGGTGGTACAGGCTCCCGATCCGACGCCCCCTCGGAGTCCGGCTGGCTCGCCGTGGCCCGTGTGCTCCTCAACCTCGACGAAACCCTCACCCGGGAGTGATCTCCACACCGACGATGCCCATGGACGCCGATCCGCACACCGATCCCCATCTCGATCCCCATCTCGATCCGCTCCCTGAAGTGACCCGCCGGCACTTCTTCGGCCGCTGCGCCCTGGGATTGGGCAACCTGGCGTTGGCCTCGATGCTGGGCGAGGGGCAGGCGGCCCCCGTGCCGGCCGGCGTTCCGCCCACCGTTCCAAAGGCCGACGAACCGCTGAAGCCCCGGAGCACCCATCATCCGGCCCGGGCCAAGAGCATCATCTACCTGTTCATGGCCGGGGGCCCCAGCCAGCTCGAACTCTTCGACGCCAAGCCGCGGCTCAACCAACTCAGCGGCCAACCCATTCCCGACTCGTTCCTCGAGGGCAAGCGCTTCGCCTTCATGGACTCGTCCTTCAAGAACAAGTCCACCCTCCTGGGCACCAAGCGCACCTTCCGCCAATACGGCCAATCCGGGGCCACCGTCAGCGACCTGCTGCCCTACACCGCGGGCATCGTCGACGACATCGCCCTGGTGAAGACCTGCGCGACCAACCTGTTCAACCACGCCCCGGCCAAGCTCTTCATGAACACCGGCAGCGGGCAGTTCGGACGACCGAGCATGGGCTCGTGGGTGACCTACGGCATCGGCAGCCAGTCGCGCGACCTGCCGGGGTTCGTGGTGCTCCAGAGCGGACCTCGCGGGCCGCGCGGCGGGGCTGTCAACTGGTCGAGCGGATTTCTGCCGACCAGCCATCAGGGGGTTCCGTTGCGGGGCTCCGGCGATCCGATCCTGAACCTGGGTCGGCCCGGGGGCATCAGCGCTGCATCTCAGCGCCGCACCCTCGACGCGCTCGGCGAGCTCAACCTGCGGCGGGCGGCCGAGACCGGCGACCCCGAGATCGCCACGCGCATCGCCAGCTACGAGATGGCCTACCGGATGCAGTCGAGCGCCCCGGAACTCACCGACCTGCGCGGCGAGAGCGATGCCACGTTGGCGCTCTACGGCTGCACCCGCGACACCCCGAGCTTCGCCCGCAACTGTCTGCTGGCCCGGCGACTGGTCGAACGCGGCGTCCGCTTCGTGCAGCTCTACCACACCAACTGGGACTCCCACGGAGGCCCCGGCGAGACCCTCGAGAACGACCTCGAGAAGGTGGCCCATCAGGTGGATCAGGGGTGCGCGGCCTTGATCAAGGACCTCAAGTCACGCGGACTGCTCGACGACGTGCTGGTGGTCTGGGGCGGCGAATTCGGGCGCACCCCCATGGGCGAAACCCGCGAGAAGACGGGCCGCAACCACCACATCGACGCCTTCACCATGTGGTTTGCCGGCGCAGGCATTCGGACCGGCCAGGTGCTGGGCGAGACCGACGAACTCGGCTTCAACCCCATCTCCGACCGCGCCCATGTGCACGACATCCATGCCACCCTGCTCCACCTGCTGGGCCTCGACCACCAGCGCCTGACCTTCCGTTTCCAGGGCCGCGACTTCCGACTCACCGACATCCATGGCAAGTTGCTGCACAAGCTCATGACCTGATCCGAAAGCCTTCAGTTCCGGGTCCATCATCGACCCACGCCAAAGTTTTGTTTTCCATCTCCGCATCGATCGACTAGCACCCCAGTTTCACCACCGCATGAACCCCCTCCGCACACTGCTGCCCTTCTTGGTCGCCGCCGCCCCGTTGGCCGCCGCCATTGAAGAACTCCGACCCAAGGGTGGCCTCGACGCGCTGCCCTACCAGCAATCACCGCACCCGATGCCCAACTACCTGGCCGGTCAGCGCTGGGGCACCGAGGGCGAGAAGATCACCCGGATGCAGGAACCGCTGCCGCCCGCCAAATCGGCCGAACGCATCGTCCTGCGGCAGGGATTCCAGGCCGACCTCTGGGCGGCCGACCCCCAGATCCTCAAGCCGATCAGCATGACCTTCGACGAGCGGGGACGGCTCTGGATCGCCGAGACGGTCGACTACCCGAACGAACTCCAGAAAGCCGGCGAGGGGCGCGACCGGATCAAGATCTGCGAAGACACCAACGGCGATGGCAAGGCCGACAAGTTCACGGTCTTCGCCGACAAGCTCTCCATCCCCACGGGCCTGTGCCGGGCCAACGGGGGGCTGATTGTGATCGAGGGCGGCCAGACCCTGTTCCTGCGCGATACCGACGGCGATGACCGCGCCGACGAACGCAAGGTGCTCTTCAAGGGCTGGAACATGGGCGACACCCATGCCACGGCCAGCAACATCCGACTCGGCCACGACAACTGGGTCTGGGGCGTGGTGGGCTACAGCGGCTTCGACGGTGAGGTCGGCGGCAAGCGCGTGAAATTCGGCATGGGCGTCTTCCGCTTCAAACCCGACGGCTCGGCCCTCGAGTTCGTCCGTTCGAGCAACAACAACACCTGGGGCCTCGGCCTGTCCGAAGACGGGCTCGTCTTCGGTTCCACGGCCAACGGCAATGCCGCGTGGTACATGCCCATCCCCAATCGGTACTACGAGGCGGTCTCGGGATGGTCGGCCGCGCGCATGGAGTCCATCGCCGACAACCAGCTGTATCACCCCATCGCCCAGAACGTCCGGCAGGTGGACTGGCACGGCAAGTACACCGCGGGCGCCGGATCGGCCCTCTACACCGCCCGAAGCTTCCCCAAGGACTACTGGAACCGGGTCTCCTTCGTGACCGAGCCCACCGGTCACCTCATCGGCCAGTTCCGCTTCGAGGGTTCCGGGGCCGATTTCAAGGCCACCAACGAGAAGAACTTCCTGGCCAGCGACGATGAATGGTTCTCCCCCATCATGGCCGAGGTGGGCCCCGACGGCGCCCTGTGGGTGCTCGACTGGTACAACTTCATCATCCAGCACAACCCGGTGCCCAACGGGTTCCAGAACGGCAAGGGCAACGCCTACGAGACCCCCTTGCGCGACAAGACCCACGGGCGCATCTACCGGGTCACCCACCGCGAAGGCCGGCCCACGCCCAAGGTCGACCTGTCGGGCAACGACAAGGGTCGATGGTTGGAAGCGCTGGCATCGCCGGTCATGGACGTGCGCCTGCAGGCTCAACGCCGACTGGTCGAGGCTCAGGACCGCACGGTGCTGCCGGACCTGGTCCGCTTGGCGACCGACGCCTCCGCTGACGAGCTGAACCTCAACCCGCGGGCACTGCACGCCCTGTGGACCCTGCACGGCCTCGGGGCCTCCGAAGCCGCGCCGAAATCGACCCTGCGCCACGCCTCGGCGGCGGTGCGCCGCGCCGCGGTGATGACCCTGCCCGCCGAGGGCTGGACCACCGACGACTGGCGGCAGTTGCTGGTGACCGACGCCGACGCCCAGGTCCGCTTGGCCGCCCTGCTGGCCGTCGCCGATCGGGGCAACCCCGCCTCGATCCTTCCGCTGGTCGAAGCCTTCCAGAACCCGCGGAACACCAGCGACCCCTGGTTGAAGGACGGCTTCATCGCGGCGGCCGCCCATCATGATCACGCCTTCCTGACCTCCTGCCTGTCCACGGCGCCGTCATCGCCCGGGGCCATCGAGGTGATGCGCGCCGTCGCCCGTCATCATGCGGCCCACGAGGCGAACGCCTTGAAATTGACCCTGGCCGCCGCCGGAGCGCCGCCCGCGGTCGCCAGCGCCATCCTTGAAGGAATGACCGCCGGATGGCCCGCCCAACGCGTCCCCGCCTTAACACCCGACACGGTGGCCCGGTTCCAGGCCGCGATCACGAAGGCGCCGGACGCCGGAAAGGTGGCCCTGGTCCAACTCGCCACGCAGTGGGGACGGAACGACCTCGTGGCGGGCCAGATCCCAATCATCGCGCAGCGCTTGATCGAAGCGGTGTCTTCGGCCACCGCCACCGATTCCGACCGGATCGACTCGGCCCGCCGCCTGATCGCCGTCCAGGATTCACCGGCCTCCGTCGCCGCGATCCTGGGACAGATCCGCATCCTGACCACCCCGAGCCTCGCCAATGGCCTGATCGGCACCCTCGGCGCCTCGCGGATCCCGGAGACCGCCCCAGCGGTCGTGGGCCGTTGGGCGGAGTTCTCGCCGGCCATGCGCCGCAGCGCCTCCGCCCTGCTGCTGCGCCGCAAGGACTGGGCCCTGGCGCTCCTGGGCGCGGTCGAGTCGGGCACTCTGGTGGCCGGGGATCTCAGCCGCGACCACTGGAGCCAGCTGACCGGCCACTCCGACGGGTCGGTGTCGGCCAAGGCCCGTTCGCTGCAGAAATCCAGCGCGCCCAAGTCCTCGGCCGCCATGCAGGCCCTGATCACCCAACTGCAACCGGTGGCCCAGAAGTCCGGGAAGGCGGACCACGGCCGGGAGGTCTTCGAGAAGAACTGCAGCGCCTGCCACGCGATGGAGGGCAAGGGCGGCCGCATCGGGCCTGAATTGACCGGCATCGGAGCCCGCCCGAAAGCGGAGATCCTGACCGAGATCCTCGACCCGAACCGTTCGGTTGAGGCCAACTACAAGCTGTGGACGGTCACGCAGAAGGATGGCGAGAGTCTCTCCGGGCGCCTCGACGCCGAGACGGCCACCTCGGTGGAGATCCTGGACACCACCGGCACCAAGCATGTGATTCAGCGCAGCAGCATCGCCAAGCTGGAGTCGTCGGGACAGTCCATCATGCCGGGCGGATTCGAGCAGTTGCCGGCCCAGGACCTGACCGACCTGCTGGAGTACCTGGCCGCGACCAGCGCGAAGCATTGATCGACCGGCCGGGGCGGCGGTCCGGGTTTTCCTCCCGACCGCCGCCCTGAGCAGCCGCCCCAAGCCGCCGACACCTTGAAACCCTCTCGGCAGAACAGGCTTCAATAAAAACAACAACGGCTCCCGGGTTGCGGGTGCCGTTGTTCGTTTTGGGCCCAAATTCAGACCCAAAGGGGCTTGGGACCGACGGTCACCTGAAGTCGCTGGGGTTCCTCGGGTCGGAACGACCCCGGAACTCCGAACCTCACTTCGCGGCGGCTTCGGGCTTCTTCCAGGTGCGACGCGGGGCCTTGGTCACCAGACCGGCCTTCAGCGCCTTCACCGAGACGCGCAGGTAGCGCACCTCTCCGGAGGGCATGATCGCCTTCACGCGCTGCAGGTTCGGGTAGAACTTGCGCTTGGTGATCGCGGTGACGTGCGTACCGATACCACCCTTTTTCTTGGCCTTACCCGAGCGCCAGATGTGATTGCCTTTCACCGGGCGGCGACCCGTCAGCGGACAAATGCGTGCCATAATCGAAGCTTTCTTAAGTTAAAGGAACGGATGACCTACCAGCCCGGGGAGCCTCGGTGCAAGCAGCATTTTCGGATACCGGACCTTCGAGCCCCGGTCGCCTCACCGATTCAACCCACTTCCGAGCCCGAATGACGGGGTCGCAAACGCAGTCCGGGCCAACTTGCAAGCGACAGATCGGGCCTCGAAGTCTACGATCCCGGCATGCGGATCACCCTGCGGTTCATCGGAGTTCTCGGCCTGGCGCTGGGGTCGGGCCTCAGAGGCGACGCACCGGCATCATCGCCGCCGCTTCCGGAATTGATCGGCATCCTGCGCACGAACCTCGATCTGGGATCGGTGGAGTTCGAGACCCGGGCTTCCGAGGCCCTGATCGAGCGGTTCGGAGTCCGCCGGTTCGCGGGAACGCCCTCCCCTGCGACCCCCGCCTCCCCCGCGACGGATCTCATCGCCCGCCGGGAACGCCTCGACGGCGGCATTCTGTATCTGCGCCCGGGTCGGGTGGACGCCGGTCTGCCTGCGGCACTGCGGAGTGCGCTGACCGACAGCGCCTGGACCACCCACGCCTCGGGGCTGATCCTCGACCTGCGCTTCGCCCCGGGAGACTCCCTGCCGGCCGCCGGCGACTCGGCGGCCCTCTTTTCAGAACGCACCGAATCGATCCTCCAGTGGGGCAGCGGCTCGGCCTCGGGCTCGGGTTCCCAGCGCCTGTGGCGTCTGCCCGTGGCCGTCCTGATCAATGGTCGCACGTCGGGGGCGGCGGAGGCGCTGGCGGCCGCCCTGCGCCAGGAGATCGGAAGCGCCCTGATCGGCCAACCGACCGCAGGAACGCATGGGGTGTTTCGCGACATCGCCCTGAACGACGGCACCCGCCTGCAGATCCCCGTGGGGCGCATCCGCCTGGGCGATGGTTCCGTGCTGGCCGAAGGACCGGTGACTCCCGACATCCGGATCCCGGTCGCGGAAACGAGTGAACGGGAGTTCGTGGAGAACCCCACCGCCGTCCTCAAGCCCCACGGCGTCGGTGGCACCCACGGCAGCCCGACCGCGACGCGGCGCAAATTGACCGAGGCCGACCTGGTCCGGGCACAACGGAGTGAACCGACCGACGCGGACAGCGAAACCAATGCGCCACCCAAGGACCGGGTGACCGTCCGGCTGGCAGACCCGGTCTTGGCCCGCGCCGCCGATCTGGTGCGGGGCTTGGCCGCCTTCCAGAAAGCGCGCTGAAACCGGCCGCCCTCAGGATCGGGCCGGCAGGAAACGCCAGCGTCGGGCCTTCAGCTCGAATCGAGGCAGGGAACCGGCCGGCACCGCGGTGACGTCGATGCGCAACGACAGCGCCTCGTGCAGACGCTCGGCCAGATCGCGGCAGGTCGCCTCCGCGGCTTCGGCCTCGAGGGACACCGCGGCCAGGTCACCCGTCTGATCCACGGTCACCCGGTATTCTCCCACCGCGTCGATCGACCGGACCACCGCTTCGACCGCCGCGGGATACAGATTCACCCCACGGACGACCACCATGTCGTCGACCCGGCCCAGAATCCCGCCCTCGAAGACCCTCCGGCCCCGCCATCGCCGCGGGCAGACCCAGTCGCCGGTGCGGTAGCGGATGAGCGGTGAACCCACCCGCTGGAGCGTGGTGAGCACCAATTCGCCGCGTGTACCTTCGGGGACCGGCTCCAGCGTCCGGGGATCCACGATCTCGGCCAGGAATTGCGACTCGAGCAGCACCAGACTGCCCGGCAACTCCGCCGATTCGTAGGTGACCGGACCGGTCTCGGTCATGCCGTGATGATCGAAGACGCGGGCCCCGGGCCAGGCGGCCTCGATACGCGCCCGGACCGTCGGCTGACTGCCCCCGGGCTCACCGGCCACGATGATCCGCCGCACCCGGGAACGCCGCAGATCCACGCCTTCGACCCGGGCCGTCTCGGCCAGATGCAAGGCGTAGGTCGGCGTGCAACACAGGACCGTGAACCCCTGCTCCAGCAACACGCGGAGGCGGAGAACCGAACTCATCCCACCGCCCGAAACGGAGAGCACTCCCAGTCGCTGAGCCGCCTCGAAAGCCAGCCAGAAACCGAGAAACGGCCCGAAACTGAAGGGGAAAAAAGCCCGATCTCCCGGACCCACCCCCGCCTGCCTCAACACCTCGGCCCAACCCTCGGTCATGGCCGACCAACTCTCCGGGGTATCCAACCACCGCATCGGTGCCCCGTGGGTGCCACTGGTCTGATGACAGCGCGTGTAGGCGCCCACCGGGAAGGTCAGATTGGAACCGTAAGGCGGAAAGGCGGCCTGATCGGCCACCAACTCGGCCTTGGTGGTCAGCGGAAACCGCGTGCGGAAGTCGTCGAGCGACGACGGCAACGAAGAACAGCCCACCGAGGCGTACTTGCGGGCGTAGAAGGCGTTGGTGGGCAGGACCCGTTCCAACAGGGCACGGACCGCATCCAGCGCCCGCGGGGCCGAGCCCTCTGCCTGCTGTCCGGTATCGCTCACACGCGGGAGTTCTCAGGCACGAGGACCCCTCAGTGGGCGTTGGTGCCGCCGGCCGCGGGAGCCGCCGGAGCCACCACACCCGCCGCCGGCTTGGCCGGGCCGCCCGTGTTCGACGGGGCGTACTTGGCGACCATGAAGGCGCCCGTCGCCGCCAGCACGCAGCCGAGGAGGAACGGCAGCGGCAGCGCCTTGAGACCACCCTGCGGCGGGTGCAGGAGCATCGCCACCAGGGTGTTGATGACCGGGGCACCGCCGAAGACGATGGGCATCACCGCGGCGGCGGCCGCACCCTTGTAGATCGGCGAGGCGGCCCCCAGAGCCAGCACCAGCGTGAACGCCCCCACGGCCCCCGCGGCCCCGGCGATCAGACTCCACTGGATGCCCATCGGCGTGAGGCTCCAGTCGGAACCGCGCACCTTCAGGAGGATCGCCGACGCCACGCCGATGATGGCATAGGCGATGCAGACGAAGAGGAAGGCCTTCAGCCCGGCGTGCGGCGTCTCCGGGCCCATGGGCATGTAGCCGCGGCCCTTGTGGAGGATCACCCCGTACACTCCCCAGGACAGCACTGTCAGGAGAGCGAAGATCAACCATGTGTTGCCGGGACCAGCCGCCGCAGGAGCAGGATTCATTGTGGGCACAGGCTACGGTCGGCCGCATCAAACAGCAACAGGGGAGGCATCCGACAGGTGACACGGAGCCCCTTCTCCGACCACCATCGCGGCCCGATGCAAGAATTGATCTCCAAGGCGGCGGCCTTGTTGGAAGCCCTGCCCTACATCCAACGGTTCTCCGGCCAGACCTTCGTCGTGAAGTACGGCGGCAGTTTCATGGACTCGCCCGATCCGGCCGTCCGCAATGGCGTCGCCCGCGACATCGTGTTCCTGGAGGCGGTGGAGATCAACCCGGTGGTGGTCCACGGAGGCGGCAAGGCCATCACCCGGGCCATGGAGGCGGCGGGCTTGAAGGCCCAGTTCATCCAAGGGCAACGGGTCACCGACGCGGCGACGGTCGACGTGGTGGACCAGGTCTTGTCCCGCGAAATCAACCCCGAGGTGGTGAAGACCATCCAATCGCTCGGGGGGGTCGCCCGCGGGTTTGCCGGCACCGACATCTTCACCTGCAAAAAGCTCTGGCTTCAGGATGCCGCCGGCAACCCGGTCGACATCGGCTACGTGGGCGAAGTGACGGCCGTGAACACCGAGCCCTTGATGGACTGCATTCGTCAGGGGATCACCCCGGTCATCAGCCCCACGGCCCGAGGCGAAGACGGGCACGTGTACAACTGCAATGCCGACGTGGCCGCGGCCATGGCGGCCATCGCGCTGAAGGCCCGGCGTCTGGTCTTCATGTCCGACGTTCCGGGCCTGATGCGCGACCCGAAAGATCCCGCGACCGTCATCTCACACCTGTCGGTGTCGGAGGTGCCGGGTCTCAAGGCCACCGGCGTGGTGGACAAGGGCATGATTCCCAAGGTGGACAGTGCCGTCTCGGCGCTGAAATCCGGCGTCGACAAGGTCTCCTTCGTGGACGGCCGCGTGCCCCATTCCGTGCTGCTGGAGATTTTCACCGACGACGGCGTGGGCACCGAAGTGGTGCTTCAGTGACCGGCCGCCCCGGCCTCGTCACACGCTGCACGGAGCCAGGATGGCATCGCTCATGCCGTGGATGATCTTTTTGTCGGCCGGATTGAGCGTGGCCAAAATGCCTCCCAGCTTCGGGCGCGCCTGATCGCCGTCGCCCGACACGAAGTAATACGGGCACAGCCGCGCCCGAACCGACTGACGGGTGACGCTCCCCGTATCCAGGTCCATGGCCTCGGCCTCCAGCAGTCGAGGTTTGTGGTACTGTTGCAGCAGGTAGGGGGATCCGGGCCATGAGCCGAGGGCCCGATCCACCGCCGCCCCCCATTCGCCCGCGCTCAGATCCGATCCGAGATGGACGCCCCGTGAGCCCCAGGCCTCCGGGCTGAATCCCGAGATCTTCAGCACCAAGGCCCGTTCCCGCTGGGACAAGCCCTTGAGCTGCGACCACTCGGTGATCTCCAGCCCGGGATAGGCGCCATGGGGCGGCAACGGCGTGGGATCCAGCAACCAACTGCGCGGCACGATCTTCAACAGTCGGAGGTAGAACCCTTCTCCCAGCTCTTGGCGCCAGAACTCCCGCAAGTTGCGGTTCCACAGCAGGGCGAAGAGCAGCTTCTCCTCAAAAATGGGCCGTGGCGGCGGCGTCAGGCGGATGCGCTTTTCGAGGGCCTTCTGGAACAGCGTGGCCGACCCGCGCACCTGGGGCAGGTCGAACAACTCGAAGAAGCGGTACACGGCCTCGCCATCGGCCGGGGAGTCGAATTCGCCTCCATGGACTTCGAAGCGATCGGCGCCCAGCCGCGAAGCCAGCCACGCCATCTCCGGCCGATAGGAACCCGCCTCGTCGGACACCACGATGTGCACCTTCGAGGCCGACCCGAAGATCGAGGCGAATCCCTCCTGCATGCCGGAGGCCCCGCCCACGACGGCGTCCCCCAGAGCCGCGTAGGTCTGGTTGAGCCACTGGGTCAGCCCGATGCCGCCCGGCACCGAATCCAACTCGGAGATGATGAACCCGTCGTCCGTCAACAGCAGGTCGGGGCGGATGACCCGGGGCAATTCGTTCCTCAAGACCGCCGCCCGTTGGATCGCCACCAACTCCGGGGGTTTCCCCTGATCGAGCACCTCGGCCACCCAGGCCGGGGCACGCCCTTCGGCGCTCCGGCGGTACAACTGATTCACCGCCTTGTAGAACTGGTGGAATACCCGCCCCAGCGACTCGATCTCCGCGGCCAGCACCTCCCCCAGCGCCAGCGGCCGCGCCGCCGACTTCCAGCTCATGCCCCCGAAGAGCCCTCCCTCCGGCATGGCTTGGCGCAACGACTGGGCCCGATCAACAGCGGTCATGGGCGCCCACCCTACGAACCCACCGCATCGGCCTCAATCTCATCCACGCTCCAAGGGAAACCGCGCCTGCTCCCCGGCGCCCCAAACCCGGGCAGCGATCCCGACCCGGGCTGCTCGTACAGACCCTGCGCCGTCTGAAGAGCCTGTCCCTCGAGGCCCATGCCGAAAGGGACAGGCTCATTCAGGTGTCGAAAGGGACAGGCTCGTTCCGGGGATGATCCGACGGCGGCGGACGATTGTTTGCAAAAAGAGCCCTTGGGCCGACGAACCCTTGGACAGCCATTGTCTCAACCCAACCCCCACACTCATCGCATGAACAGTTCCCGCAACGACCGGAATCAATCCCACAACGCGACGGCCACTTGGCTACCGCTGGACATGCCGTCGAACTCGGTCCGTCGATCGCCCCGACGCGTCCGTGCATTCCGCCCCTGTGGTCGTGAACGGGCGGCCTGGTGGTTCGACCAGATGCGCCGGATCGTGGAAACCGGCGCCGACTTCCGGGCCTGAGGCGCCACGTCGCGCCAGTTCGGAATGCCGGAGAAGAAAACCCGAAGGAAAACCCGTTCTTGCCACGCCGCCTTCAAATCGGCAGTTTCACCGCCGCTTGGGAACGGGGTCGTAGCTCAGTTGGTAGAGCGTCTCGTTCGCAATGAGAAGGTCAGGGGTTCGAATCCCCTCGGCTCCACCACCTCCCAAGTCCTGCGTCGCGGTTTTCGAGTCACCGCATCCCCTTCCCCGCACCCGGTTCACGCCCGACCGTCCCCAGGTCTCCAGGTCCCCGCTCCAGGGCATGACCGATTCAGGGTCCTTGGGCCCCATCGATCCTGCCCCACCCCGAGTCGGTTCCGAGTCCCTGGTTTTGAGGGGCAACCCCATGAGCGACGGACTCGCCGATCGAGCCTCCGAGGCCGATCTCAATGAAAACCCCGGCATCCACCAAGGAATGCCGGGGTTGAACTCCCTGATGCCAGGGGCGAGAAGGTTGGGTATCAGGCCTCTTTCTTGGCCGCCTTGACCTCGATGTGCAGATCGCGCAATTGACGGCCGGTCACCGCGCTCGGGCTGCTGGTCATGATGCAGGTGCCCTTGGCGGTCTTGGGGAAGGCGATGACATCGCGGATGCTCGTCGTGCCACACAGGATCGCGCACAGACGATCGAAGCCCAGGGCGATGCCGCCATGCGGCGGGGCCCCGTATTTGAAGGCTTCGAGCATGTAGCCGAAGCGCAACTGGGTCTCTTCGGCGGGGATTTGCAGCAACTCCTCGAAGATGGTCTTCTGCACGTCGGCCTGATGGATCCGGATCGACCCACCGCCCAACTCCACACCATTGACCACGATGTCGTAGTGCTGGCCGCGGACCTTCTTCGGATCGGTCTTGAGCAGCGGAATGTCTTCGGCCACGGGTGCGGTGAACGGATGATGGCTCGAGTACCAGCGGTTCATTTCGCGATCGAAACCCAGCAGCGGGAACTCGACGACCCACAGGAAGTCGAACCGCGCCGGATCGATCACCAGCTTGCCCTGGGCCTTGAGGACCTCGGCGCAATACAGGCGGATCTTGCCGAGGATCTCACAGGCGTTGAGCCATTGATCGGCTGCGAAGAGGATCAAGTCACCCTGCTCGATGCCCAACTTCTCGGTGAGGGCCGCCTTCTCGGCGTCGTTGAAGAACTTCACGATGGGCGACTTCCACTCGCCATTCTCCACCTTGATGAAGGCCAACCCCTTGGCACCGAAGCTCTTGGCGTATTCGGTCATGGTCTCGAGCTGACCCTGGGTCGCGCCGGCCAGACCCTTGGCGTTCATCGCCTTGATCACGCCGCCGCCGGCCACGCAGTTGCCGAACACTCCGAACTTCGAGCCGCGGAACTCCTCGGTGAAGTCCACCAACTCCATGCCGAAGCGCGTGTCGGGCTTGTCGATGCCCCAGCGGTTGAGCGCCTCTTCGAACGAGATCCGCTTGAACGGCGTGGGGATGTCCATGTTGAGGGCCGTCTTCCAGACCCGCTTGAGCAACCCCTCGATCAACGCGTAGATGTCCTCCCGCTCGATGAACGACATCTCGATGTCCACCTGGGTGAACTCGGGCTGACGATCGGCACGGAGATCTTCGTCGCGGTAGCAGCGGGCCAACTGGAAATACCGTTCCACGCCGCTGACCATGAGGATCTGCTTGAACTGCTGCGGCGACTGCGGCAGCGCGTAGAAGGTTCCCGGCTCGCGACGATTGGGCACCAGGAACTCGCGGGCGCCCTCGGGGGTCGACTTGAAGAGCGTGGGCGTCTCGACCTCCAGGAACCCCTGGTCGTCCATGTAGCTGCGCGTGGCGATGGCCACCTTCGAGCGCAGGCGCAGGTTGCGCATCATCTCGGGGCGACGCAGGTCGAGGTAGCGGTACTGGAGCCGCAGCTCTTCGTTCACCTTGTTGGCCACCTCGGGGTCATCCACCTGGAAGGGCAGGATCGCCGAGGGGTTCAACACCGTCATGGATTGCACCTGCACCTCGACCTCACCGGTGAGGATCTTGGCGTTGCGGGTGCCCTCGGGGCGGATGCGGACTTTGCCTTCGATCTCGATGACCGACTCGGCGTGCAGCTTCGAGGCCGCATCGAAGACCGCCGGGGGCAGGTCCGACGGATCGAACACGGTCTGCGTCCGGCCCTCACGGTCGCGGAGGTCGATAAAGAGGACCCCGCCCAGGTCGCGTCGGGAGTGGACCCAGCCGGTCAGGATGACCGCGCGGCCGGCATCCGAGGCGCGGAGTTCATTGCAATGGTGCGTGCGCTTCATGCGAAAATCGATCCAGAGAGTGTCGATCCGGAGACGGATTTCAAAGGGGGAAGTTGGGCGGCGGTGCCGATCGCCCCCCCGGCCGGCGTCTCCGAGGCTCAAGGAAATCACCGAATCGGCCGATGACCCTATGTCATGGAACTAGGGCTCTCAGGGCTGGCCTCCGGCTTCGACTGGAGAACGCTCGTCAACCAGTTGGCCGATGTGGAACGGACCCCGCAGAAGCGGCTCCGGGCCGAACAGACCACGCTCCAGAATCGGAACAACGCCTTCAGCAGCATCAAGACGCAGCTGAGCGTGCTGCAAAACCGTCTGAGCGCCCTGTCCTCCGCCGAAGTCCTGCAGGCCCGCAAGGCCACGGTGAGCGACTCCTCGGTGCTCACCGCCACGGCATCGGCGGGAGTCGCGTCCGGCACCTACGAGTTCAACATCACCCAGCTGGCCACCGCCTCCAAGACGGTCGGGGCGTCCGGCATCGGGGCGAATCTCTACCCCAGCAACAACGTCAACTCCGGCACCCTCGAGTCCAAGGGTTTCAATCCGCCCATCACGGCGGGCACCATCACGGTCGATGGGGCGCAGATCACGATCGATCCGACGGTCGACACCCTCCAAGACGTGTTCGATCGGATCGACGCGGCCACCAACAACAAGATCCAGGCTTCCTACAGCGCCGCCAGCGACAAGATCGAGCTCAGGCGTGTGGGCGGTCCCCAGCCCACCTTGGTCGTGGGCAGTGCCACCGACACCTCCAATTTCCTTTCGGTGACCCGCCTGTCCAACAACGGCACCAACGTCATCGAGAGTTCATCGAGCCTCGGCAGCATCGTGCCCGCCAATACGCTGAGCGCGGCCAATTTCCAGACCGCGGTCAGCGACGGTGGAAGTGGGGCGGGCGAGTTCAAGATCAACGGAGTGTCGATCAGCTTCAACGCCTCCAGCGACTCGGTGCAGAACCTGATGGATCGGATCAACGCCTCGGCGGCGGGCGTCAACATCGGCTACGACCGGATCAACGATCAGTTCACCCTCACCAACAAGGTCACCGGCAATCTGGGTGTCGCCTTGGAAGACGTGACCGGCAACTTTCTGGAGGCGGCAGGGCTCAAGACCGGGTCGACCTTCCAGGCCGGCAACGACCTGCTGTACACCATCAACGGCGGGTCGGTGCTGAGCAGCCATTCCAACACCCTGAACGAGGACAACACCGGCATCGACGGGTTGTCCATCGCCGCCCTCAAAGTGGGCACCTCGACCATCACGGTCGCCTCCGACACCAGCACCATCAAGGGGGCCGTCAAGAGCTTCATCGACGACTACAACCGCGCCCAATCGACGATCGATTCGCTCACGGCCAGTTCCACCGATTCGACGGGCAAAGTCACCCGATCCACCTTGGCCGGAGACATCGACGCCAACGAGATCGCCTCCAAGCTCCGCGCGATCGCCTTCAATCAGGCCACGGGACTCACCGGCACCCTCAATTCGCTGGCCAAGATCGGCATCGACACCACCGGCGACAACGATCTCCTGAAACTCGAGGACGAAGCCGCCCTCGACGACGCGATCGCCAACAACCTCGCCGGCCTCAAGCTGCTCTTCAACGACCCCGACAAGGGCATCGCCACGAAGCTCAGCGCCTATCTGGACAAGACCATCGGAGAAGACGGCTCACTGGTCACCCGGCAAGATGCGTTGACCAAGCAATCGAGCGAGATCGACATCCAGGTCACCGACCTCGAAAAGCGGGTTCAATCGAACCGCCAGCGCCTCATCGACAGCTTCGTGCAGATGGAAACCGCCCAGCAGTCGATCAACCAGCAGCTCAAATTCCTGCAGCAGCGCTTTGGCGGGACGCAGTGAGGGCGCTGATGCGACCCTGATACAGCCTTGATACAGCCTTTCTGCTGTATTCACGGAGTGTTGGAGCGATATCGACGAGAGTCACGGCGCGGCATTCTCGACAACGGATCTCCTGACGATCAACGGCCTAAGGACGTTGATGCGATCATCGCCCCATCACCAGAGCGATTTCACCCGATGTGTGACTGATTTTCGCCGGCGAGACCTTGTTGTTTTGGCACGAAGCATGCCGGCACTTTTTTCCGAGCAGGCTTTAAAACCAAGCCCCTCAGGACGGCCTCACGTCTAGGCAGCCGGCAACAATCGCCGTGATTTAGGTTCCTTGGGTTTGGCGCCTTTTCTGCTTCATCCGTTCCGATCGTGTTTTCAACAGATGATCGAGCGGCTCGAAGCATCGAAAAGTCCCCATCCAATTCCATCAATTCCGATATGCCAGGCTTCACTGACAGCGGCACGCAACCGCAACCAAGCCCCATCTTCGTCGATGCCGATATTCGAGTACTGGAAGGTTCCGCAGCCGTTGAACGCCTGCGAGAACGCAACGACCTCCAATACCTGACTCAGCAGGGCATCATTCAAGTGGACCGCGCCCGTTGGCAGGAAGCCCAACGCTACGAGCGAAAAACTTGGATGACCCACCTGATCAATGCCGACGACGACCGGAATCACGACCACAAGAACAACTTCGGCGGCTATCAGGCCCTTGCGGGGCGGACCTTCCCTCGGGTCATCGAACTCGGCTGCGGACCGTTCACCAATCTCCGCCTTGTGTTGCCTCACCTCCGCGTCGGGCACATCACCTTGCTGGATCCGTTGATCCAGGATTACCTCACTCATCCTCATTGCACCTATCGGAACGGGAGCCTGCAAGGCGTGCCGGTCGAAACAGTGGCCAGTTCGATCGAGGAGTTCGTTCCATCGGAGGGCTACGATCTCGTGGTGATGGCGAACGTGCTGGAGCATTGCTTCGATGTGCCAGCCATCTTCCATCGAATCCTACAGTGTTTGAAACCCGGCGGTGTGCTCGTTTTCGGAGACAATGCTTTTCGCACGGAACAACTGGAAGTGCTGCTGGCAAACCAGTTTGACGCTGGACATCCGATTCGGGTCACGGAGCCGCTGATCACCTCTTTTCTGCAAGAGAACTTCGCCGAGCTGTATCATCAACGATTCTACGGTCACTACAACCAACCTCATCGAATCGACATCTACTACGTGGGGATCCGCCACCCTGTGACAGAGCAGGACGGGCAAACCCGACTTGATCTTCCTGCATTGTTCGCCCTTGAGGATGACGCCCAGGTTGAAATGGTGTTCGACTCCAGCTTTCGACGCTTCGGTTGGAATGGGCAGGTTGTCATCGACACAGCAGCGGCAGCCTTGAAATCGGGGCGCGTCGGACTGTCGGAGAAGCTGGCCACAGTGGCGACTGGGCTTCTGCCCGGATCCACCGAGGCAGCTGCTCTGCAACGTCGGATCATCAATTTCAAAAACACCTTCTTCGTAACGGTCGGCCAGATTTTGCCCGAATCCAAGATGGGCCGATCGCTGCGCACGGTGATCGGAAGATTCCGCCCGAAGACGATTCTCGATCTGGGGGCCGCATCAGGCTTGGGATCAACGACCGTTCTGGCCGGAGCCGTTGCAGAACACGGACTCTCCTCGCGGATTTATGCCGTCGAATCGTCTGCAAGCACGTTTGCGCACCTGAAACTCAACGTCGCTCGGTTTCCGAATGTCACGCCCCTCCACGGCAGTGTGGTGGATGCCACCAACCTGCCGACGTGGGATGAAGTGCTGACCGATGTCTGCAGTCGCCCGAACCGGGTTCTCGAGCACATCACAGCGGAGGAGTTGAGGCACTGGTACGACCACACCAAGGCCGAAACCGAAACGCTCTGGCGCAGCCATGGCAGCCTCCTGAAAGAAATCCCCGTCCAGGTCTTTGATCTGGTGGTCATCGACGCCGACCTTTTCTTTGCACGCGAGGCTCTCAAAGCCGTCATCGACCGGACCAACATCCTGGTGCTCGATGATGTGACTGAACACAAGAATGCCGCCACTCACGAACATCTCTCCACTCAACCGGATTGGGAGATCGTGGATATGGATCTCGCAGACCGCCACGGTTGGAGCATCTTCCGCCGCCGCCGGTTTCTGGACGAGGGCAAGCCCATGGAGGCCTCTCTCCAAGGGAATCGCCCCCGAATCCATTTCGCATACTCGGGTGATCCCAGGAACGATGCCGCTCGCCGCGCACCGGCGACGATTACCAATCGGATATTCCGGTTCCTCGAGCAGCGAGCCGAGGTTCTCTATTACGATCTCGCAGACACGACCACGGTACCCGACGTCCGCGACGGCGACATCGTTCTGGGGCACCCGCATCCGCATCCGGACTCGATCATGCGCCGGTTGCTCAAAGCGTCTTGCGCCCGAAAGTGCCTCATTTTTCCCTTCCATTCACATCTCCCTGAAATCAATCGCTTTGCGAAAGACTTGGCGGTGGATGCGCAGAGACTGTTCCTGATCTCGGGCCCCTTCTGGACTGAAAACATCGGCCGAACGGAGTTTGCCGGATGGTCGGACAAGTTGGTTCGCCTGGACAATTCCATCGATCTGCAATTCTTCGGCCTCCGGAAGACGACATTCAACCCCGAGGGTCGGCGCGGACTGTTTGTCCTGGGACGCAGCGGCCCTGAGAAGGGGAGCACCGAATTGTTTCAACAACTCAGGGAGGTTCCAGGTCGGCTGGTCATCGCGGGCGAGTTCACCGCGGCAGATCTGGCAATCCTCGAGGGACGATCCGACACGGAATTTCTGGGCATACTGGACTGGGGCAACGAACCCCTCGTGCGACGCATCGTAGCGGCCTGTGACTTCTTCTTGAACCTGTCCATCAGCGACGCGTCACCCACGACTCTGTTCGAGTCGATGGCGCTCGGCTTGATTCCGGTGACCACGCCGCAGTGCGGTTACACCTACTCCTCGCTCATTCCGCTTTCGTTGATCGACCGGGAGAGCAATCTCATCACACTTCGGAATCTTCAGTCCCTGCCCAATGACCTGCTGATGTCGTTGCGCGACCGCAACCGCAGCTTGGTGGAGCAGAACCATCAGTGGCCACGTTTCCTCGCCACCCTCTGGCAAGGACTGATGGGTGATTCCGTCACCGGAGCAAGGCCAGTCCACCAGGATTCGAGCAAGAAACCTCAAGAACACCTCGAAGCCAGAACCTCACGATCCACTACCGCAAAAACCGCCCGGCGCGTGAAGGTCGCGGCGGACTACGCCGACAAGTTGGATCTCACCCAGATCGACAACCAGTCCGAGTTCGCCGCCGCCATCCGCCAACTCTTCGCCGAGCACAGACCCACCAAACTCGTCGAGACGGGCGCCTATCTGGGTGAGGGAACGACTCGCGTCATCGCCGACGCCCTCAGGCAACTCGACATCACCGAAGCGCAGTTCCACTCCATCGAAATCAACCACCACCACTTGGCTCAGGCCCGTCGGAATCTCGCGCGCAACGGCCTGGCGTCGGCCGTGCACTTGCACCATGGCGTGTCCGTTCCGCGCGGTTTGCTTCCATCGTTGGAGGAGATCGAACGATGCACAGTCCGCGAGATAGACGAGAACGACCTCTTCGTGGATCACCGCGAACACGAGCGAGCGACCTTGTACTTCAAGGAAACGGACTTCCATGGCGTGCCGGACGACCTGCTGGGGCGCGTGTTGCGACAATTCAACGGTCGCCCCGATTTCGTGCTCCTCGATTCGGGCGGCCACATGGGGAACGTGGAGTTCAATTACCTCCTCAGCCAACTGGAGGGGCCCTGCTGGATCGCGTTGGATGACGTCCACCATATCAAGCATCGACGCAGCCTCCGACAGATTCAGGCCGACCCCCGGTTTGAGATCCGTTTGGAATCGAATGAGAAATTCGGTTTCTGCATCGCCCGGTTCACACCCGCCTTGGTCGAGATCGATCCGTCGATCGGGCGCCTGCTCTGGGTGAGGACCGACTCCATCGGTGATGCGGTGCTCGCTTCTTCGATGCTGCCGCACCTCGCCGCGAAGTATCCCGCCGCACAGATCTCGGTCTTGTGCGAAGCCAAGGTGGCCGACCTGTACATCGCGAGTCCATACGTCACCTCCATCATCGCCTTCGACAAATCGAAGGCTTCGAATCAGGGACACCTTCAGGAGATCGTGGGGGAGATCGCTCAGATCAACCCACAGCTCATTCTCAATTCAGTCCGGTCTCGGGACGCGTTGTCCGAGACGCTGACGCTGGCCTTCCGCTCGGCCAAGCACATCGCCATCGAGGCCGACCTCGCCAACATGTCCGAGGTCAACCGCAACGACGCCCAGGAACTGTATTCCCGGATCATTCCTTCACCGGGTTCCCACAAGTCCGAACTGGAGCGGCACCGGCATTTTCTCGCGGGACTCGGCATCCATGGGGTCGTATTGGAGCCGAAGGTCTGGACTTCGCCGGAGGATGAGGCGTTGGCGGAGCAATTCTTCGAAACCAATCAGCTCGATCCTGAACGAACGATCGCCCTATTCCCCGGTGCGCAACACGACTGCCGTGTCTATGGCGGCTACGCTGCGGCCCTGCGGAACCTCGAGGGCTTCGACTTCCTCGTGTTTGGAGCCGCCGCCGATGAGACCTTGGCCGCCAGTCTCGTTCAGGGCTTGCCAGGTCGCGCCCTGAATCTGTGCGGTCGATCCTCGCTGCGGGAAACGGCCGCTCTGCTCCGACGCTGCCGTTTGTATGTCGGAGCCGAATCCAGCGGCGCCCATCTGGCCTGTGCCGTGGGGGTACCGAATGTGGTGATCTTGGGCGGCGGGCATTTCGGGCGCTTCATGCCCTATTCACGCCTGACCTCCGCCGTGGTGCTCCCGCTGGATTGCTTCGGGTGCAACTGGCGTTGTCCCCACGCGCGAGCGCACTGCGTGAAAGACGTCTCTGCGGAGGTCCTCACCAAGGCGATCGGCCAGACGCTGGCGGCCGGGGCCTCCAAACCGCGCGTCTTCCTCCAGTCAGCGGCCGGGTGGAATGGAAGAAACAATCACCCTGCCTGGAAACACCCCGAACACCTTTTGACCGAGACCCAGGTCGAAATCATTCCGGTGGCCTTGATCGAGTCGGAAGACCAAGCACAGAAGGTCTCAGCCGATGAGACACAGCTCCAACCACGGGTGACCGACAGCGAACTTCAAAAAGAAGGAATCACGGTTTCAACCCACTCTGACAACCAGCAAATCCGGATATCCATATTCGCCTCCGTTTACAACTCGGATCAGTTCATAAGCCAATATCTTGAAGACATAACAAGGCAAACCGTTTTCAAGAAACACTGCGAACTGGTTTTGATCAACCCAAACTCTCCAGGTAACGAGGAAATAGTGATCAGGCAATACATGGAAAGGTATTCCAATATTGTCTACAAACGACTCGATCACGACCCTGGAATCTATGAGACATGGAATGAAGCCATCCGGATGTGCCGCGGCGAATATGTGACCAACGCCAATTTGGATGACAGAAAAGCCCCAAATTCCATCGAAAGGCATTTCGAGATTCTGTCAAAAAGCCCCGGAATCGACTTGGTGTACGCTGACAGCTACATCATGCACCAACCCAATAAGCGCTGGGAAGATGTCCAAGAAGACACGCAACGATACGATTTCGAGGAATTCTCCATAGAGGCGATGTTGAGAGGCAACCCGCCGCATAACAACCCGATGTGGCGTAAGTCTCTGCATCAGAAAAACGGTTGGTTCAATCAAAAATACAAGTCCGCGGGCGATTGGGATTTTTGGCTCAGATGCACTTTCAACGGTGCCAAATTCAAGAAGATCAATGAGATTCTTGGGGTTTACTACTTCAATCCCAAAGGGATGTCTACCAACCCTCAACATGATTCGTGGAAAATTTCACAAGAAAAAGAGATCCTATCGAACTATTTGGCCCTTTATCAGCAACGGGGCAACCCGACCATCGGTACGCCGTCGAAACCAGTCAACTCCCCCGAGTTGGCGCTCCCCCTCCGCTGGGCGGCCCCGATCTTCAACCCGAGCGGTTACGCCAGTGAGGCGATCAACTTCGTCGTGCCGCTGGAGAAGCGCTGCGCTTTGGGGATCCACCACAACTCCTCGATCCGGTCCGAGGCCTTCACACGGGGTCTGGGGGCTTCCGATCGGGAAGCGCTGCTGCGGATGCAGGACCGCTTCGGTTCACTGCAAGGTGGCATCAGCATCTCCCACGGGCCCGCGAGTTTCTTCACCCGCCCCGCGGATGCCGACTATCTGATCGGCCGCACGATGTTCGAGACCGACCGCCTCGCGGCCGAGTGGGTCGCAGCTTGCAATCGGATGGATGAAGTGTGGGTGCCCTCCCGCTTCAATCTCGAGACCTTCGCGGCGAGCGGCGTTGAGCGCTCGAAATTGGTGATGATGCCTGAGGCGGTGGATTCGAACTTCTTCGACCCGTCCCGTCACAGCGCGTACCCGCTGCCCAACCCCGCCCGGTTCAACTTCCTATCGATCTTCGAGTGGTCGTCGCGCAAGGGCTGGGATGTGCTCATCGCCGCGTACCTCCGAGAGTTCTCGGCCCAGGACGACGTCTGCCTCTGGCTGCGCACCTACCTCTTCTCGAAACCCGATGGCGATCCGGCCCAGGAGATCCGTCGACGGATCGACGCCTTCACCGCATCACTGGGGCTGCAAGGCAAGGACCTGCCCCGCATCGAACTCATCGCCGAACAGGTGCCGAGCGACCAATTGCCGGGGCTGTACCTGGCCTGCGATTGTTACGTGGCCCCGAGCCGGGGCGAAGGCTGGGGACGCCCGCAACACGAGGCGATGCTCATGGAACGCCCGGTCATCGCCACGAACTGGAGTGCGAACACGGAGTTCATGACCGAGGAGACCAGCTACCTCATCGATTATGAAATGGTGGAAGCCCGCGGGCTCGAGCCTGAGCTGTGGCACTACAAGGGACACCGGTGGGCCAATCCTTCGGAGACCCACTTGCGATCGCTGATGCGCCGGGTGTTCACCGCTCCGGATGAAGCCCGCGCCAAAGGCCAGGCGGCTCGCAAACACATGGCCCGCCATTACAGCCGTGATGCCGTGGCCGATCAGGTGATCCATCGACTGCAATCCATCGAGCGCTTGCTGCTGTCACCGCAGTTGCCGCCGGCACCGGTGGTCCAGGTCCATGGGCTTGGCGCCCTGTCGCCTAAGTCTCCGGAAGGCTCGTCAGCCTCGGCGGGCGCCTCGGATCCGAAAATCGCGTCCTCCCTGGTGACCCTGTCCTTCGAGGGTTCGTTCCTGGACCTCGGCTCGCTCTCGCACGTGAACCGATCCCTCGTGCAGCACTTGAATCAGGAGCCGCGGGTGCGCGCCATCGCCGTCTCGAAGGGGGTTCCCGCTCCGGGACCTGTGCCGCCCGAACTCAAAGCCTGGTCACAGCGCGTCCAACGGCGCTCACCCTCCGATACTCAGATCACCGTCCGACACCAATGGCCACCGGACTGGAGACGTCCGGAACAGGGCGCCTGGGTACTCATCCAGCCGTGGGAATTCGGATCCATCCCTGCCGAATGGGCCGAGAAGGCGCAGGCGGTCGACGAGATCTGGTGCCCCAGCCGTTATGTGCGAAGCCTCTACGTGCAGGCCGGCATCCCGTCCGAGAAAGTCCGGGTGTTGCCCAACGGTTACAACGCCGCGGCCCACCATCCGAAGGCCCCGCCGACCCCCATCGACACGGCCAAGCGCTTCAAGTTCCTCTTCGTGGGGGGAACCATCGGGCGCAAGGGGGCCGACCTGCTGCTCGAGACCTTCCTCGCCACCTTCCGCAGGACCGACGACGTGTGTCTGGTCATCAAGGACTTCGGAGGCAAGTCGGCCTATCAGGGACAGACCCTCTCGGAGCGGATCCAGGCCGCTCAACGGGATCCGTCGGCACCGGAGATCGTCTACCTCGACCAGGAACTGCCTGAGCGCGAATTGGCGGGTCTGTACACGGCCTGCGACTGCCTGGTGCACCCGTACCGCGGTGAGGGATTTGGGCTCCCGGTGCTCGAGGCGATGGCCTGTGCGTTGCCGGTGATCTGCACCGGCGGCGGCTCGACCGACGACTTCGCCACCGACGAGTTCGTCCACCGCATTCCCGCATCCCGCGAATTCGTCGGCAAGGAGGTGAGCGGCATGACGCTCGACCATCGGGGCTGGTGGTTGAGCCCGGATCCCGAGGCGCTGCAGCGGGCACTAGTCGAGGCTGTGCGCCAAGCCCCGAAGTGGCGGGAACGGGCGATGCTCGGTGCCGAGCACGTGGCCGCCCATTGGACCTGGAAGCACGCCGCTCAAACCGCCGCCCGTCTGGCGCGGGACCTGGCAACCCGACGACAGGCGCAGGTCGGAGGCTCCAAGATCGGGCCCACCAAGGCCGGCAAGGCCATCACTCTGCCCGAGGTCGCCTTCGAGGGCGACCTGCTGGCGGCCCGCAAGGCCCTGCAGGCCGGGGAACCGGCCGAAGCTTGGCGGCTCGGGTGCATCGCCATCGAGGAACGGCCCTTCCACCCGGAGGGCTGGGTGTTCCTCAGCGAGGTCGCTGCCGGCATGGGCCATCGCTCCCTCGCTCGCCGCTGCGCCCAGAAGGCCGTGGCACTCGCCCCGCACTGGAAACCCGCCAAGCGCCAACTCTCGGGCATTCCCGGCGGAGCCGACAAGACCACCACGGCCCTGGCTGAACCGCCCTTCCGCGAGGGGCTGCCGCCGCGCCTGTCGGTGTGCCTCATCGCCAAGAACGAAGAACGCTTCCTCGACGGATGCCTGAAGTCGGTGCGGGGGTTGGCCGACCAGATCGTGCTGGTCGACACCGGCTCCACCGACCGGACGGTCGAAATCGCCCGCTCCCACGGAGCCGAGGTGCACTTCCGCGCCTGGGACCATGATTTCAGCGCGGCCCGCAATGCGGCCCTGCTGCATGCGCGAGGTGATTGGATCCTCATCCTGGACGCCGACGAAGAGGTGTCCCGCGAACACCACGACGCGCTGAAAGCCCTGCTCGTGGCACCCAACGCCATCGCCTATCGACTGCCTCTGGTCGACGTCGGTCGCGAAGGCGAAGGCGTGAGCCAGGTGCCCCGGTTGTTCCGGAACGCCCCCCGGCAGTTCTATGTGAGCCGGATCCATGAACAGGTCTACGCCAGCCTCGAGATCAACCGGGAGACCTGGTCCATGGAGAACCGCTTCGGCGACGCTCAGCTCATCCACCACGGCTATCAGGCCGAAGTGGTCCGGAGCCGCGACAAGGTCCAGCGCAATCTCCGACTCCTGGAACTGGCCAACGAGGAACATCCCAACGACGTCAACCTGCTCATGAATCTGGGTCTGGAGTTGTGGCGATCGGGGCAGCAGGGCCATGGCATCGACTACTACCGGCAATCCTACGAAGCGATGCTGCAACGCCCCGTTGCCGAGACACCCCCGGAACTGCGCGAGGTGCTGCTCACCCAATACGCATCGCACCTGCTGACCCTCCAACGACACGCCGATGTCGTCGCCGTCTTCAATGACAAGGCCATCCCGACCCGTGAGCGCACGGCCTCGCACTGGTTCATGCTGGGCGTGGCCCAATCGGGCCTCCAGCTTTGGGAACCGTGCGTGGTCAGCCTGCGTCAGTGCCTCGAGCTGAGGAATCGACCGGCACTGACCCCCATCCACTCCGACATCCGCCGGGCATCCCCCTCGCACTGCATGGCCCATGCGTTGCGAAAACTCGGACGCAGAGCGGAGGCGGCACAGGCCTATGAGCAGGCTCTGCAGGACGATCCGCTCAACGAGGCGGTCCGGATCGAGTTCGCGGCTTTCCAGGCCGAGGAGGGGCAGATCGTGCCGGCCCTGACGGTACTGAACGCAGGCATCCAACAGAACCCGGCCCAGGCCAAGGTCTGGGAGGCCGGCAGCGTGATTTCGTTGAAACAGCGCGACACGCTCGAGTTCGCCCTCGACTGGACCGAGGAGTCTCTCAAACACCTGCCCGACAACGCGGTGCTGCAGCGTCAACGGGCGGAGACGCTTCTGCTCAACGGCCAGGTCCACGAGGCCCTGCCGCTCTGGAGCCGAGCCCCCTACGGCGACGATGCGGCGGCCACTTCGGGCCTCATCCTGTGCCGTCTCTTCGCCGGAGAATCGTTGCAGGCCCTCCCTCCGGATCGCGAGCGAGCCGTGAGTCAGGATCTGATCCGCCGCTACCGACATTCGGTGGAGCTCGGTCTCGACGGATGGGTGCATGCCTTGCATCAGCGCCTCGGGCCGCTCCATCAGGCGCTGCCTTCGGCGGCCCGCCTGATCGAACAGGTGGTGGCCGAGACCGATCCGGAACGCTGAACGCTCCCGCAACCATGAACCCCACGACTTCCCTTGGCCTACGACTGCTGGCCGGAACGCTGCTGCTCTTCGGCTGCTCGTCGACAAAACCCTCGCTGCCGGAGCTGGGTGCCCGATTCGAACCCAAGAACGTGTACCGCGCCATGGAGGTGCTGCCCGGCGACTTGCAACGGGTGGTGCTGATGCCGGTGACCGTGGCGACGCCCGAATTGGCGACGCTCGACCATCGCAACCAACTGGCCCGGATCCTCGAGGAGGAGCTGCGCAAGGCCCACCGCTTCGAAGTGGTCAGGGCCACCCCTGAGGAACTGCGCCGAGGCTTCGGCAAGGAGTCCTTTTCGGCCGGCGAAACCCTGCCCGCCGACCTGCTCTCCCGCATCCAGTCGGCCCACTCGGCCGACGGAGTGCTCTTTGTGCAGATCGCCAGCTACCGCCCGTTCCCGCCGGTGGCCATCGGGTGGGAGTTGCGTCTGGTGACCGCCGATCAGGGCCGCACCTTGTGGTCCCTCGACGAGACCTTCGACGCCTCGCAGGCCGAGGTGGCCCGTTCGGCTCGCGACTACTTCCGCAGCCATCACACCGGTTCGGCCGAACTGGCCGATCCACAGGCCGACCTGCGTTCCCCCACGCGGTTCTGCCGCTACACCGGCCAGGCCGTCTGGCAAACCCTGCCCCGTCGATGACTCCTCAAGTTTTCCGGACGGTATCCGATGAACTCGGTGTGGCTGGTCCTTGGGGGATAACAGGAACCATCCACGCCTGCCTAGAAAGTGAAACATCATGGATATTCAGCGCACAGGCACCCTCGACACCGTGTCGAAGGCTCATCGCAACACCTCGCGACGGGACGTCACAGCTCCGGCCGTTGACGACCAGGACTTCTCCCAGACCGACGCCCTGCGTGGGGCCCTCGACAACCTGCCCAGCAGCCGCCCGGACAAGGTCCGCGAGGCTCGGAAGTTGGCCGAGAACGTCGAGTACCCTCCGGTCAAGACCATGCGACAGATCTCGGACTTGCTGGCGGTCAAGATGCAGGGACCTCTGGCCATGTGAGGCCTCCTTCGGTCGAACCCGGGCAACCACGATCCATCCTTGAGACACCCGTCATCCGGGCTGTCCCCCAAAAACCGATCACTCCCTCGATCCCCACAGCACTTCCCTCCCCATGAGATACAACCCCAATCCCTGGCAGTCCTATCGCCAGGTCGCCACCAAGACCGCGACGCCGGGACAACTGGTCCTCATGCTGTTCGACGGAGCCCTGCGCTTCCTCGACAAGGCCCTGGTTGGCTTCGACCTCGACGACCCGCTCGACTCCAACCTCGCGATCAACAACAACATCCTCAAGGCTCAGGAGATCATCCGGGAACTCAATGTCTCGCTGAATCTGGAGTTGGGCGGTGAGTTCGCCTCCACCATGCGCCGGTTGTACAACTACTACGACCTGCAATTGGCCCAGAGCAACCTGAAGAAGGATCCCGAAGGAGTCCGGTTGGTGATCCGACTGCTCTCGGTCATCCGGGGCGCCTGGGCCGAGATGCTGGCCGGCGGTGGGGTCGATCATTCGCCCGATCAGCAGACCCGACAGGCGGCCGAACTCCAGCTGCAGGCCGCTTGAGTCTCCGTGGCCGCCCCACAGCGACCGCCCGCCAAGCGATTCCATTCACACCCTTGATCCAGAACCGTCAACACCCCCACCCGTGAGCGCCCATCACGATCTGTTCAAGACCTACGATGAGTGGCGCGATTGGACCGTCCGTGAGGGCGAAGCCATCCGCGTATCCGACTGGCCCCGCGTGCACTCATGCCAACGGGCCAAGATGGAACTGCAGGGCCGGATCATCCGCTTCACCCAAGCGGCCCGGGCCGAAGTGTCCGGTTCGGGGCCGAGCTGGCCCGAGATCGAACACCGCCTCCGTCAGGAGGTGGCCACGCTCATCGATCTCGAGAATCGGAATGGCGAAACTCTGGCTCAGGTTCGATGCCGGGCTCTGGCCGAAGAGGCCGAGCTCGATCGGTCCAGCCGCCAACTCCGTCAGCTGAGGTCCTACGCGCCGGTGACCCGCTCGGCTTGGAGCTCCTATTCGTAGGGCTGGTTTTTCACGGCTCAAATTCCGGGCTTGTTTTGGGGCACCACCGGTTCAGGGCCCGATTCGTAGACCAGCGCCGCTGCGATCCCGAGTCCTGGGCCTTTCGGGCTTCTCGGGGCCGTGCGGTTCAGGTTCGTTCCGCGACATCCCTGGATGAATCCGAGCCGTTCCATGCCCCGGCCCCGGGAGCCGGGTGATCCGGTTCACCCGGGGAGAGTTTCAATGCGGCCGGACACATTCACGGGCACCGGCTTTACAACGCGGCGGCGGTTTTGAGAGCTTCGGGCCTCATGTCGAAACCGCTGCAGATCGCCGGACGCTCGTTTGATTCCCGGCTGTTCCTCGGAACCGGTAAGTTCCCCTCTCCGGAATCCATGCGTGAGGCCTTGAGCGCCAGCGGCACGCAGATGGTGACGGTCGCTTTGCGCCGTGCGGATCTCAGCGGCAAGAAGGATCCCTTCGCCAACATCCTCGAGTTCATCGACCCCAAGCGCTACCTCATCCTCCCCAATACCAGCGGGGCCATGAATGCGGCGGAGGCGGTTCGTCTCGCCCGTTTGGCCGCGGCGGCCGGTCTGCCCAAGTGGATCAAACTCGAGATCCACCCCGATCCCCGATACCTGTTGCCCGATCCGGTGGAGACTTTCGAGGCAGCCAAGCAACTCGTGGCCGAAGGATTCGTGGTCCTGCCCTACATCAATGCCGACCCCGTTCTGGCCAAGCGGTTGCAGGAAATCGGCACGGCCACGGTCATGCCCTTGGGATCACCGATTGGTTCGCATCGAGGCCTCCAGACCCGCGACCAACTGCGGATCATCATCGAGCAGGCGACCGTGCCCATCGTGGTGGACGCCGGCATCGGAGCCCCCAGCCACGCCGCCGAGGCCATGGAACTGGGTGCCGACGCGGTGCTGGTCAACACCGCCATCGCGGTGGCCTCGAACCCGTCACGCATGGCCGTCGCCTTCCGCGATGCCGTCACCGCCGGACGGACGGCCTACGAGTTGGGCCTGGGCGAAGCCCTCGATCAAGCGAGCCCGACCAGTCCACTGACGGCCTTCCTCAACTGATCCGGCCATGGCCGCACCGACCGCACCGCAGTCTCCCCCTGCTGCGCCGCCGGACTCCATTCCGGCCGAACTCGGCCCACTCGAAGCGCTGCCACCGGGCCTGCGTCTGGCCCGATGGTCGTCCCATCTGGCGGCGCTGACCGATCCACAAGTGCGTCTGGCGCAGTTGGTCGAAACCGCTCGACTGCGACCGCCACTCCCCACGCTCGACCGTCAGGAGACTCACCGGGTTCCGGGCTGCCTCGTCCGCACCTGGTGGATCGCCGAGTGGCACGAAGGTCGATGCTGGTTCCGGACCGATTCGGACGCCATGACCCTCAAGTGCCTCGCGGGTGCGATCGCCGAATTGGCTTCCGGCGGCACTCCGGCCGAGATTGCTGCACTGGATTTCAGCCCCTTCGATTCGTTGGGTCTGCTGAAGCAACTGGCCGAGAACCGGCAAAGAACAATCCGGAACCTGATGAATTCGGTCCACGAGTTCGCCCGTCAATCCGCTCTCGGCCACCCTTGAGCCGTTGCCCGAGGTCATGCCCGACACCCACCCACCCACCACGCCCCCCACGATCCGTCCGGTGGCCGCGGTCCGCCTCATCGTGGGTTTCCTGAGCAAGAGACCCGGCTGGACGGCGCTGTCCATCGGACTCCTCCTGCTCAATATCGGAATCGAGTTGTCGCTGCCCCAGTTCCTGGGTGCCACCATCACCGCTCTCAGCAATCCGTCGGGCGGTCGCTCCCTCGGGACCCTGGTCGGGATATTCATCGGACTCGTCGTGCTCCGAGCCGTGGTGGGCCTGGTGCTCGGCCCCATCCGAAACCGGACGGCCCAAACCACCTTGGGCGATATTCGCGCCGCCGTGTACGACTCGCTCCAACGGCGCTCCTTCGCCTGGCATGACAACGCCCGCACCGGCGAACTGATCTCCCGCGCCGGGACCGATGTCGGCCGTCTTCAGGACCTTCTGTTCGTGTGCCTGCTCTTTGGTGTGGATGTCGCTGTCGGGCTCATCGGAACCCTGTCGCTGATCGTTGTCACCAGCCCACGCCTCGGCCTGATGACTCTGGTGGCCCTGGTTCCCACCGTGGCCACCATGGCCTGGTTTGCCGCCCAATTGCAGCCCCGGTGGCGACGCGTCCACGAGCGGCACGGAGCCATGAGCACGGTCATCCAGGAGAACATAGCCGGCGTCCGGGTGGTGAAGGCCTTTGCCCGGGAATCGGCCGAGATCACCAAGTTCCGGGCTCGGCGGGCCGAATTCCTCACGGAACTGGCCGAGGCTGTGAATTACTGGGCCGCCCGGGTTCCCTTCGCGCAATTTCTTTTCGGCTTGGCCGTGCCCCTGACCTTGTGGATGGGGAGCAGCGAGGTTCTGAAAGGATCCATCTCGCTGGGTGATCTGGCGAAGGTGCTGGTGTATCAAATGGCTCTGGGTGGACGGATCGGCGTGATCGGCCAAATCACCAACATCCTTCAAAACTCCAGCTCTGCCGCCCAGCGGGTGAGTGAATTGCTCGAGGATCCAGCTCCGAAGAACGCACACCGCTCAACCGCACGGAGTTCCGCCATTCAAGGGTCCATCACGTTCGACGCCGTCGGCTTCCGGTACACCTCGGAACCTTCTCTGCGAGTGGTCGATGAGTCGAAGCCGCCGGCAGAGACCCGTCCCGCCGCCCCCATCCCATCGCGCACACAAGCCCTCGAATCGGTGTCCTTCACCGTTCCCGCGGGGGCCCGGGTCGCCGTGGTGGGCCCCACCGGTTCGGGCAAGTCCACCTTGCTGGCGCTGATCGCCCGATTCTACGAGCCGACCCAGGGACGCATCCTGCTGGACGACACCGACCTCCGGGACTGGAACCGCGACACCCTGCGCCAAGGCATCGGCGTGGTTTTCCAGGAGACCTTCCTCTTCAGCGCGACGCTCGCTGAAAACATCGCCCTCGGACGACCCACGGCTTCCCGGGACGAAATCGAGACCGCAGCGCGCGCGGCCCGGGCCGACGGATTCATCCGGGAGTTGGCCGACGGATACGACACCGTCATCGGCGAACGGGGCATCTCCCTCAGTGGCGGACAACGCCAACGCATCGCCATCGCCCGGGCGCTGCTCATTCAACCCCGGATCCTGCTCCTCGACGATGCCACCAGCGCCGTCGACCCCACCACCGAGCAGGAAATCCGCGAAGCGATGCGCGAGCTGTGCCGAGGACGCACCACCTTCCTCGTGGCTCACCGTGCGGCGACCATCCGCTCCGCCGATCAGATTCTCGTGCTCCAGGAGGGGCGACTGGTGGCCCAGGGGCGGCACGAGTCACTCCTGAACGAGTGCCCGCTGTATCAGGAACTGTTCGCGAACCGGGAAGCCGAAAACCCCACGGACGATCACCCCGCGCACTGATGGCCACCCACGACGACATCGCCCTCGACGAGGAGTTCGCCCAGAGCAGCCTGCGCGGTTCATTGCTGCGCCGGCTTTTCGCCTATACCCGACCTTATCGCCGGGCCTTGTACACCAACCTGGCGCTCACCCTCCTGGCCACCGCATCGGCCTTGGTGGGCCCCCGACTCATCCAACACGGTATCGACCACGCCCTGGCACCGATCCTCGGAAGCGGCGGCACGGCGGCGGGCGCGACTATCGCGGCGGCAGGACGGGAAATCCTGGCCTTGAGCGGACTCTATCTCGCCAACCTGCTCCTGGGATGGGGGCTGACCATCATCCAGGTCCGCACTTCCATTGAAACCGGTCAGGGAGCCATGAACGACCTGCGTCTGGCCGTCTTCGAGCACATCCAGCGCCTGTCGCTCAACTACTTCGACCGCACCCATCAAGGACGCATCATCGCTCGGGCCGATTCGGACATCGATTCGCTCGACCGAGTCCTGACCTGGGGTGCCGGGCAGGCCCTGTCCAGTCTGGTGACGCTCATCGGCGTCGTGGTGCTGATGGTTCAATACGACCTCCGTCTGAGCCTGGCCGTGTGCTCGGTCCTTCCGCTACTGGCTTGGATGACCCACTGGTTCCACCGTCGAGGGCGCGAGGCTTACCGCAGCCTGCGCGGCACCCAATCCCGCCTCATCGCCGCGATGGCCGAAAACATATCCGGCGTCCGTGTGGTTCAAGCGTTTGTGCGCGAAGGCGAGAATTTGCGCCGATTCCAAGGCCTGCACGCCGACTTCACCGAGCGGTGGGTGGCCTCGGCACGAGTCTTCCACACCTACATGCCAGCCGTTGGGTTGCTGTCGGGCTTGGCGACGGCCATCGTTCTCGGCTACGGCGGATGGCGGGTCCAGCAAGGCGGGCTGACCGTCGGCGCGCTCGCCGCCTACGTCCTTTATCTGGGACTGTTTTTCGGCCCCATCCAGACCATGGGCGATCTCTACAACGCCGTGCTCTCAGCCGCCGCCAGTGCCGAGCGCATCTTTGCCCTGCTCGACACCGAGCCCCAAGTGAAGGACGCCACGGCCGCCACGGATCTGCCGACCCTGCGGGGCGACGTCGAGTTCGCGGGGGTTTCCTTCCGCTACGACACCACGCCCGCCGACCAGTGGATCCTCCAAGACATTCAGTTCTCGGTCCCTGCCGGAGCCACCGTGGCCCTCGTCGGCCACACCGGCTCGGGCAAGACCAGCATCATCAGCCTTCTGGCTCGTTTCTACGAACCCCAGGCTGGCCAGATCCGCGTCGACGGTCTTCCCATAGCCTCCCACACCCTCGCCTCGCTCCACCGCCAACTGGGCATGGTCACCCAGGAGAACTTCCTCTTCACCGGCACCGTGATGGAGAACCTCAAGTTCGGACGCCCCGAAGCCACCGACTCCGAGGTCCATGAGGCCGCCCAAGCCCTGGGAACCCACTCCGTCATCGAACGCCTTCCGTCCGGCTACCACACCGAAGTCCGGGAACGCGGCGGCAACTTCAGCGCCGGAGAGCGGCAACTCATCACCATCACCCGCGCCATGGTGGCCGCACCGCGCATCCTCATCTTCGATGAAGCGACCAGTGCGGTGGACCCTCAGACCGAACGCCTCATCCAAGAGGCCTTGCGAACCCTCTTCCAGCGCCGCACCAGCCTCGTCATCGCCCACCGCCTCAGCACCGTGCGCAACGCCGACCTGCTCCTCGTGCTCGATCATGGCCGGATCGTCGAACGCGGCACCCACGACAGCCTCCTCGCCCAGAACGGCATCTACGCCCGGATGCATGCCGAATTTGTCCGCGGCTGACTCCCAACGCCCAACCCCAAGCCCCAGCCCCCGGGCTTCGAACCCGCCCCCAACGTGCCCCCAACGTGCCCCCGATCGGAGCCTGTCCCCCTTCCCCGAAAACTGCGCCCTTGAATCCCCGGGTTTTGAGCGGAAACTCCGCCCCTCTTATTTATGGCACACGTGAAGTTGCACATCCCCGGACCGGTCGAGGTGAGCGCCAAGACCTTTCAAGCCATGACCCAGCCCATGATCGGGCACCGCGGTCAGGGCTTCAAAGACCTCTACGGCCGAATCCAGCCGCAGCTTCAAACCCTGCTGTCCACCCGCCAGCGCGCGTACCTCTCCACCTCCAGCGCCTGGGGTGTCATGGAGGGCGCCCTGACCAACCTCTGCTCCAAAAAGGTCCTCAACTGCATGTGCGGAGCCTTCTCCGACAAGTGGTTCGATGTGGCCAAGAAGCTCGGCAAGGACGCCGAAGCCCTCCAAGTGCCCTGGGGCTCCCCCATCCGCGCCGAGCAGATCGACGCCCGACTGGCCACCGGCCAGTTCGATGCGCTGACGCTCATCCACAACGAGACCAGCACCGGCACCATGAGCCCGCTGGATGAGATCGCCGCCCTGAAGCGCAAGTACCCCGACGTGATGTTCATCGTCGACGCGGTCAGCTCGCTCACGGCCGTGCCGCACCGCTTCGACGACCTCGGCATCGACATTCTCCTGGCCGGCACCCAGAAGGCCTTCGCCCTGCCCCCGGGCCTGGCCGTCTTCGTCGCCTCCCCGGCCGCGCTCGCCAAGGCCGCCACCCTCAAGACCCGCGGTTACTACTTCGACCTCCTCGAGTTCGAGAAGAACGCGCTTGAGAACATGACTCCCAGCACCCCGGCCATCCCGCTCATCTACGCGCTGGAGTCCAAGCTGGGAGACTTTTTTGCCGAGGGGCTCGAAGCCCGGTATGCGCGTCACTCGCAGACCAACCAGATGCTCAAGGATTGGGCCGCCCGTCAGGGGTTCACGCTGTTCCCCGAGGCCGGGTTCGAATCCAAGACCCTGGTTTGTGTGAACAACGGTGCCAAACCCGGAGGCCGTGTCATCGACGTGGCCGCCTTCCAGAAGCGCATCAAAGACCGGGGCATCCTCATCGACGGCGGCTACGGCAAGATCAAGGGCACCACCTTCCGCATCTCCAACATGGGCGACGAGACCCCGGAGACCATCGGCGCCCTGATCGGCATCCTCGACACCGCCATCGCCGGGCTTTGAGCCTCGACACGGCCCGTCCACCCCGAGTGCAACCGCACGACAATCCAGGACAAGCGTCCGACAACGGCGTTCCTTGCCGCTCCCCGGATGGGGCGGTAGGTTCGGCATCGATGTCCGAGGCCTGCCCCGTTGTCCATTGCGCTCCCGATCGCTGCGCAACGCCGGCGGTGTGCCCGCTCAACCGCGTGAGGGCCGGCACCACCGTGGTCGTCAAGCAACTGACGGCCTCGCCCGACATGAATCGCCGGCTCCGCGAAATGGGGTTCGGCGAAGAGCAACGGGTCAAGGTGCTGAGTCTGGCCAACAACCTCCTCTGTCAGGTGTGCAACGCCCGATTGGGTCTGAGCGACCGCTTGGCCGAGACCATTCTGGTTCAACCCCTCGCCCCCTCCGGTCCCGTGCGCTTGGCGGCCTGAAGCGCCTTCACGGCCAAGGCCGAGGGGAAAACCGGCCAATTCCCCGGCTCATCCCCGCGATCGACATCTCCGGGCTCCCGGGCAAGCCACCGACAAACCGCAGCAACTCTCCGACAACGGCCCGCCTTGCCCCCGGTCGGGTTCCGTCCCTACTGTGGTCCCCTGCACACACCATGCGCCCCCTGTCCTCATTGACTCCCGGCGAACGGGCGGTGGTCGCCCGGATCGACATCCCGCCCGACCAACGGGGTCGCCTTCTGGAAATGGGCCTGCTCCCCGGCACCTCCCTTGAATTGGTGCGCTTCGCCCCGCTCGGGGATCCCGTCGAGATCAAGCTGCGGAACTACCATCTGTCCCTCCGCAAGCTGGAGGCCGACAAAATCCTCGTCCGCTGACACGATGAAGACCTTCACCGTCGTCCTGACCGGCAACCCGAACTGCGGCAAGACCACGCTGTTCAATGCGCTGACAGGCCTTCGGGCCCGCGTGGGCAACTACGCCGGGGTCACCGTGGAGCGGAAAGAAGGCGCCCTCACCGGGGCCGAGTCCCTGCACCCGGTCACGGTCCTCGATCTGCCCGGCACCTACTCGCTGAGCCCGCAGTCTCCCGACGAGCAGATCGCCCGCGACATCCTGTTCCAACGGCTGCCCGAAGTGCCGGCACCCGACCTGGTCGTGGTGGTGGCCGACGCCTCCAACCTCCAGCGCAACCTCTACTTCGCCACCCAGGTCATCGAACTGGGGCATCCGACGCTGTTGGTCCTCAACATGATCGACGTGGCCCGTGATCAAGGGCACGAGATCGACACCGAGGCGCTCTCCAAGGCGCTGGGTGTTCCGGTCATCCCCATGGTGGCCAGCGAAGGCGAAGGACTGGACTCACTCCGACAGACTCTCCGCACTCTGGCGAGGACCCCCGGGACGCGGCACGTCATTCCCCGGGAGTTCAATGAACTGCCCGAAGCCTTCGGCCGTGAGGCCCAGGCCCTCGAGACCGCCCTGGAAGGCCACTTCCCCCATCGATCCCGACTGGCCGCGGCCGAAGCGCTGCTGCTGCTGAGCGATGAGCGGACCCTTGCCACCGACAAGACCAGCGCCGAGGGGACGGCCGCCGGCGGCCGGTATCCCCAGAGCCTGATCGACCAGGTCCAGGCGGCTCGCCAACGCCTCGAGACCGCCGGCGTCGATTGGCGCAGCGCGGCCATCGAGGCCCGCTACGCCCGACTGTTCGCCATCGAGCAACACGTCACCCGCGAAACCGCCCCGCCGGGCGAACTGCTCTCCGATCGGATCGACCGCGTCGTGACCCACCGGGTCTGGGGGTTGCTCCTCTTCGTGGCCGTGATGGGGTTGATGTTCCAGTCCATCTTCTGGCTGGCCAAGTATCCGATGGATGGCATCGAGGCCGCCGTCGACGCTCTGGCCCAGTGGGTGGGCTCCAGCATGCCCCCGGGCGACCTCAATGACCTGATCACCCGCGGGGCCATCGCCGGCGTGGGGTCGGTGGTGATCTTCCTGCCCCAGATCTGCCTGCTCTTCCTCTTCATCGGGCTGCTCGAAGACACGGGCTACATGTCCCGGGCCGCCTTCTTGATGGACCGCCTGATGAGCCGGGTGGGCCTGCACGGCAAGAGCTTCATCCCGATGCTGTCGTCGTTCGCCTGTGCCATTCCGGGCATCATGGCCACCCGGACCATCGAGACCCGGGCCGATCGCCTGGCCACGATCCTCGTCGCCCCGCTGATGAGCTGCTCGGCCCGACTGCCGGTGTACACGGTGCTCATCGCCGCCTGCATCCCGCAACGCAACGGCTGGCCCGGCCTGACACTCCTGATGATGTACCTGCTGGGCATCGCCGGCGCACTCGGCATGGCCTGGATCTTCAAGAAGACCCTCCTCCGCGGCGAACCGCCCATGCTCATCCTCGAATTGCCGCCCTACAAACGCCCGATGCTCGGCACGGTGCTGCGGCAAATGTGGGATCGCTCCAAGCTCTTCCTGCGCCGCGCCGGCACGGTGATCCTGGGCATCAACATCCTCCTGTGGTTTCTGGCCACCTATCCTCGCTCCAGCGAACTCGACGAGCAGTTCAGCCAACGCCGAGCCCAGTGGAAACACTCGGTCTCCACCCCTCCGACCGCTGCGGAGACCGAAGCCGGACTGCAACTGGACCATGACGAAGCCGGCGAGAAACTGCGGCAGTCCTTCGCCGGTCGGTTGGGGCGTGCCATCGAGCCCGTCCTCAAGCCGCTGGGGTTCGATTGGAAGATCGGCATCGGCATCGTCACGTCCTTCGCGGCGCGGGAGGTCTTCGTGAGTACCCTGTCGGTCGTCTACAATGTCGGCGGTGACGGCGAGAACACCGCCAGTCTGGCCGAGGTGATGAAATCCGAACGTCGCTCCGATGGCCGGGCGATGTACACGCCCCTGACCGGCATCACCCTGATGGTGTTCTACGTCTTCGCCATGCAATGCGTGAGCACCGTGGCCGTGGTGCGCCGCGAGACCAACTCCTGGAAGTGGCCGCTGTTCCAAACCGTGTACATGACCTCGCTGGCCTGGATCCTCGCCTTCCTGACCTACCAGATCGGAACGCGCCTGGGCTTCTGATCAGGGGCGGCGTCCGGTCGGGACGATCAGGCCCGAGTCCCATCGGGCCCCCAAGGCCGCGAGGGCACGGGCCCGGTGGCTGAGACGGTTCTTCACATCGACCCCCAATTCGGCGAACGGGCGATCGAACCCCTCGGGCACGAAGAGCGGGTCGTAGCCGAACCCGCCGGCCCCGGAAGGCTGGTCGAGCAACCTCCCGTCGCACGTCCCGTCAAACTCCAGCGTCGCCGAGGCCATGGCGGCCGCATCGGCTCCGGCCAACACCGGCGTCAGTGCGAGGGCGCAACGGAATCGGGCCGTCCGCAGCCCCGGAGCCACCCCCGCCATCAGGCGCAGGAGTTTGGCGTTGTTCTCGCCGTCGGAGGAGTTGCCCGACCGACCGGTGTCGAGCGCGGCAAACCGGGCGGAGTGGACGCCCGGGGCTCCCTTCAAGGCATCGACTTCGAGGCCCGAGTCATCGGCCAACACCCACTGCACCCCCAGGTTGCAGACCTCCATCGCCAGATAGGTCGCCCAAGTCAGCGCCTTGATCCGGGCATTCTCACTGAAGGTGCTTCCGGTTTCTTCGGGCTCGAGCCGGACCGGGGCGTCCCGCTGCGAGAGGATCAAGCGACCGGGCCCACCCAACACCATCCGGATTTCCTCCACCTTGTGGGCGTTGCCCGTCGCGATGAACACGGTCGTCATGGCCGGCATTGAAGCCCGAAAAGGCCGACCGGTCGCGCCGGAAACGTCGGAAACGAACCGGTGGCCCATCAACCCGATCGGGGAGCCCGCGCCAACAGCCCATGCTCACCGGCCACCGTCATCACCTCGTGCAGGGTGTATTTCTTCACCAACCCCAGCAGCCGGGAGAGCCGCTGATGATCGGCCAGAGTGTCCAATCTCAGGCTCCAATCCGATTGATCGGTCTCCTGCACCACATCGACCCGACGGCAATTCGGCAAGTCTCCCCGCCGGATGAGGGTGGTGGGATCGGCAAAATCGGTCCACTTGGAGGCGGTCAGAAAGGATTCCAAGAGGTTTTCGACACTGGTGACCTCCACCTCCATTCCGGCCGGGTACGACCGCTTCATCCGATTGCCGACGTAGGCTTGCGGATCGGCCAGTTGCAGGTAACGGCTCATCATATGGACAAGCAACACCGGATCGATGAGCGGACTGTCGGATTTGAGGATCACCACGCTGCGGAAGCCGTGGTTCCGGGCCGCCCTCATGCAATTGCCGAGGGCGTCATCCCGGTCGCCGACATAGCATTGGACGCCCCGACGCCCACACAGGTCGATGACCGACCGGTTCTCCTTGAGCTCGGTGGTCACCACCACGCAGTCGCTGCGGTTGAAGGCGACCAGCACCCGATCGAGCTGGTGCTCGAGATAGGATTTGCCCACCACCTCGAGCTGCATGAGGCCGGACTCGGTGCCGGTGGAAGCACAGGCCTGGATCAAGACCCCGACCGGCTCCATGCGGAACCGGCGAACGCCGAGGCCGAGGAGCTTCCGCAGGATTTGTCGACAGGCGTTGAACACGAGTTGGAGACCGCGGCCCGGCGACCGGAACGAGGCCGCGCAAGCGATCCTCAAGAAATCCGGTGGCTGTTTTGAGGTTCGAAAAACGGTGTTACTACCTCTGGGGTTTTACATAGGAAGAGAGTTTTTTTTGATCTGGCAATGAAAATAACACGACAAACACGCCTTGTTAAGCCGTGTTTTACGCCCCATTGGGCCGTGTTGCACCCCTGTCATCGATGCTGAGATGAAGGGGTGGTTTTGTCCTTAGCCAAATTTGGTCACCGCGTCCGCTCCCTGCGGCGCGCCCAAGGACTCACCCAAGAACAGTTGGCGGAAGTGGCCGACTTGAATCCCCGAACAGTCCAGAAGATTGAGGCGGGCAAGATGAACATCGTGCTCACCACCTTGCTGAGGCTCCAAGCCGCTCTCCGATGCTCCGTCGGGGATCTCTTCGACGATGAGGCCGTGTTGGTGATGCACGATCGCCGCCCGCCGCCGTCCTCCACCCCGGCCGATCCGGGCCATGAACCCGAGACGAATGAAGCCCCGCCGGTCCGATATCGGTGGGTCCGCCGCAACGGACTCGGTTGACCCCACGGACTCCGCACCCGGCACCCCCCTCGCCCCAATTCCTTCGCGGCGCGGCTTGCCCATCGACGGGGAGTTGTGCCATCCATCCCCGCGATGAATTCCGGAGTGCCCGCCTTGAATGCCGCCGTGCAGGAGGCCAGCGCCTTCCTGCCCACCCTGATGACGGAGATCAACCGCTGCGTCGTCGGTCAGAAGTACCTCGTCGAGCGGCTGGTGATCGGACTCTTGGCCAATGGCCACGTCCTGCTCGAAGGCGTGCCCGGCCTGGCCAAGACCCTTTCGGTCAAGACGCTGGCCACGGCCATGCACGTGAAGTTCTCCCGGCTCCAGTTCACGCCCGACATGCTCCCCGCCGATGTCGTCGGGACCCAGATCTACAACCCGGCCGGCGGCTTCACCACGCGCAAGGGCCCGGTCTTCGCCAACCTGGTGCTCGCCGACGAAATCAACCGCGCCCCGGCCAAGGTGCAGTCGGCCCTGCTGGAAGCCATGCAGGAGCGGCAGGTGACCATCGGTGATCAGACCTACAAGCTGCCCGAACCGTTCCTGGTGCTCGCCACCCAGAACCCCATCGAACAGGAGGGCACCTACACGCTGCCCGAGGCCCAGGTCGACCGCTTCATGCTCAAGCTCAAGGTGGGTTATCCCTCCCGCGAGGAGGAGCGCCAGATCCTCGACCTGATGGGACGCACCTCGGGCCACCCCACGGTGGAGCCCGTGATCGAGCCGGCGACGATCCTCAAGGCACGGCAGGTCATCAACGAGCTCTACATCGACGACAAGGTCAAAGACTACATCGTCGACGTGGTCTGCGCGACCCGCGACCCCGAAGCCTACAAGCTGAAGCTCAAAGACCTCATCCAGATGGGAGCCAGCCCCCGGGCGACCATCGCACTCACGCTCGCCGCCAAGGCCCACGCCTTCCTGCGCGGCCGCGGCTATGTGACCCCCCAGGACGTGAAGAGCATCGGCATGGATGTCCTGCGCCACCGCATCACGCTGACCTACGAGGCCGAGGCCGAGGAGAAGACCTCCGAAGACATCGTGCAGCGGCTCTTCGACGAACTGCCGGTGCCCTGAGCGTCTGCCAGCCCATCGGCTCCATGCAGCTCCCCCTGTGCGTCGTGGACGCGTTCACCCGCGAGCGGTTCCGCGGCAACCCGGCCGCGGTGTGCCTGCCGGGCGACACCGTCTCCGCATCCTGGATGCAATCGGTGGCCGCCGAGTTGAACCTGTCGGAGACGGCCTTTGCGACCCGCTCGGGGGCCGGTCGGTGGCACCTGCGTTGGTTCACCCCCCGCACCGAAGTCGACCTCTGCGGCCACGCCACCCTGGCCACCGCTCACGCCCTGTGGGAATCGGGATGCGAACCCCTCTCACAATCCCTCCGTTTTGAAACGCGCAGCGGGGTGCTCGAATGCCACCGGGAAGACGGGCCGACCGAAAGCGCCCGCATCGTCATGGATTTTCCGGCCCAGCCGGCCCAGGCCACTCCCCCTCCTCCCGGGCTCCAGGAGGCCCTCGGAGCCGGTGCGGTCTGGGTGGGGCGCAGTCGCGAAGACCTGTTGGTCGAGGTGGCCACCGCCGAAGCGGTCCGTTCCCTGAAACCCGACTTCCGGGCCCTGGCGCCATTCCCCGTGCGCGGCATCATCGTGACCGCCCGGTCCGACCGGCCGGAGGCCGACTTCGTCAGCCGTTTCTTCGCGCCCGCCGTCGGAATCGATGAAGACCCGGTCACCGGCTCCGCCCATTGCACCCTCGCCGGCCATTGGGCCGAACGCCTGGGTCGCCCCGCCCTGACCGGGTATCAAGCCAGCGCCCGAGGCGGCACGGTCGGGGTCGAATTGCGGGGCCTCCGGGTGCGCCTGCTGGGCCATGCCATCACCGCCTGGCGCGGTCAGTGGTCGGGACCCGTGGGCTGATCCGCAGCGGTCCGATCGGGCCACGCACCCGGACATCGGCCAACCCGGGCACGGATCTCACTCGACCTTGCGACTGCCGATCCACATCACGTCGCCCTGGGCCTCGCTGACGGCCAGGTCGGTGACGCCATCGCCGTTCCAATCCGCGGCGACGACATCCCGGGGTTCACCGAGCAATCGGAATCCCAACTCACCCGAGGGGACGGCCTCGAAGGATCCCTCGCCCCGCCCGAAGAGAAACACGGCCTCACCGGCATCGTCCCGAGGTCCCCGGAACCCATGGCCCGCGAACCCCATGGCCACGAAGAGATCCCGCCGCCCGTCGCCGTTGAAATCACCCGAGGCCATGGCGCGGATAGGACCCAACTGGGCGGCGTCGGGCAGCGCCCGCGCCTCGAACCGGTCTCCCCGGCGAAGCAGCACCACCGAGGTCAGCCATCGGGCCGAGACCCGCGCGGAGGGGAGCCCCTCCAGAATGCCTTCGACCGTGGCCAGCGCATAGGCTCGATGCGTGGTGAATCGGGCGGCGATGGCCGGAAACAAGGGCCCGATCTCCTGGAGACCGCGCACGGGCAGGATGCGCCCGTCGGGGGCCCGATAGGCTTCGAGGCACCCCGTGGTCCCGTCTTGATTCCAAGCCCCGTGGAAGAGGTGGAACTCGCGCACCGGACCGGCCGGCGATCGCGGCACCCCGACCATCAAGGGCAGCGATCCATTGAGGCCCCAGTTCCCGAGCACCAGATCCTCGCGACCATCGCCATCGAAATCACCGACTTCCAGACTCTGCCACAGGCCGGTCCACTGACTCAGGGGCACCGGGGCCTCACCGGGGGCGCTCACCAGCGGATCCACCGCTTCAATCCGTTCACCGTGCGCGCGGAACCACCGTGGGGCTCCCCAGTCGGACACGCCCACCCACTCGGCTCCGGGCCCGGATGACGCAGACAGGAAGCGCACCGCGGTCACCGGCCCCACCGAGGCCGAGAACACCGATCGGTAGCCCTCACCCACGCGCCGCAGCCACTGGGTGGGGGCCGCCACAGGAAACCCGCCCGGCACGGGCGCCCCACCGAGGACGATCTCGGAGGGCATCCCGGCGGCGTCACCGGCGATGGCCGCCACGGCGAAGTGACCCGTGGCCACCAGCTGAGACCGGCCGGTGGCGTTTGAAACCCAGTCCACCCGACCGGTGGCACCCAGGCCCGATGTCCCTGCCGACCCCGATCCGCCCAGGGTTCCACTCCGGTGAACCCTCAAGACCCCGCCCCCTCCCGAGACGAGCGAGGCCTCCGGAGATGCAATTCCAGCCGGGCGGGTTGCCGCTTCGCCCCAGGGCACACGGACCGGCAGACCTCCGTCACCCACACCGCCGACCCAAACCCCGCGGGGAGCCGCACCGGAGCGGTCCAGAGCCAAGGGAAGCCCGGGCCTCATCCAGCGCCGGGGCAGCGACGGCTGCAAGTCCCGCTCGCCCCCGTCACCCGCAGGCGCCCCCTCGGAGCCGGCGATTCCCCGATGGACCACAAAGCGCCAGCGGGACTGGAACCGGGAACCCACCGTGTTGGTCACTCCGGCCGGCGATGGCGAGTCGGTGGCCGCGCCCGGAGCCGGCTCCTGCACCCGGAGCGCCGTCCCGCTCGCGGCGAGACCGTCATGGACCGTCACCCGCCCGGAAGGCCAGCGCACCTCGAGGCGGCCGGAACCAGGACCCGGTGCGGCGAAGGTCTTTCCGGGGGCATCGCCCGACAAATACCGTCCGCCGGCCACGATCTGGGCCAGTTGGATCGGCACCGTGTTCGAACCCCCGGTCCAGGCGAAACGCAAGACCGCACCGATCGCCTGCGTGTTGGGAGCCTGTCCCTGAAGCACCACCGACACCCGGCCACCCTGGGCTTCGTTGCGATACAGTCCGGCCAGGGCGTTGAAGTGATTCACCACCACGTCGAGGTCTCCGTCATTGTCGAGATCCCCCAGGGCGAGGCCGTGGCTGACCCCCTCGAACTCGAATCCCCAGGCGGCCCCCGAATCTTCCATCACCGGGAGTCGCTCCATCCCGGAGGCGCCGCGATTGCGGAAGGCCCGCAGCGGCGCCGGCAGGCGAGGGAACCGCTGACGTTCCCGGAAGAGCTGGGCATCGGTCCTGAGTCCGGTACGCCGGTAGGCCTTCAGTTGCTCGGCGATGTCCAGATCCCGGGAACCCCGCTCCTGGCCGGCGGTGACCAGCAGGTCGGGAAATCCGTCGAGGTCCACGTCGAGGAAGGCGGGGGTCCACGACCAATCGGTGGCGGAGATCCCGGCCAAGGCGGCCATCTCGGCGAACGAGCCATCCGGACGCTGCAGAAACAGAGTGTTGGCGTCATGCTGGGTCCGGGCCAGCGGATCGGCCGGATCCACGGCCACCGTGGGAGACCCATCCAGCAGGGTCAACCGGCGCACAGGGTCCGGACTGAGCATGTCGAGCACCGTGAAATCCCACCGACCGTCCTGGTTCAGGTCCGCGAAATCCACCCCCATCGAGGAGAGGCTCGTGTGCCTGAGCAAACCCGGCGCAGCCTCCCGGAACCGCAGCTTCCCGCCGGCGCTCTCGTTGAACCACAGCCGGTCGGGCTACTGGAAATCGTTGCAGACGTACAAGTCGGGTTTGCCGTCGCCGTTGAGATCGCAGAACTGGGCCGCCAGCCCCCACTCGTAGGGCGGG
>JACCEC010533591.1_pt1 | contig 63808 bp, 58 predicted proteins | sample 7450121 | NCBI WGS metagenome assembly JACCEC01 (sample SAMN15323455, study PRJNA562643) | freshwater metagenome | isolation source: river surface water | place: USA:Blue River Watershed | collected 2017-08-18
AGGAATTGATGAAACGATATTTCCGCAAACGATGGAAATTGATTACGTCAGGGTTTTTGAATCGGGCAAATAAATATTATAAGGCTGACCGAAAAATCGGCAGCCTTATTGCGTTTTGATATATTCCTTAAATTCATGCTTTACATGCATTCATTGCAACAATAACCATACAAATGGCTAAAAAAATCATTTCATCAATATGTTCGTAAACAATTCTTTTCATATAGTTTTGGCTTTATATTAATGAAGACCTTCATTTTTTAAGAAAAGTTGGAACGTTTGAAAAAAATTAATAAAAAAAGATATAAGACACGATGATTGCTGTTACGACCCCTGCCAAATCAGCAAGTAATCCAGCCACCAAAGTATAACGAGTGTGCTTGATATTTACAGAGCCAAAATAGAGAGCCAATACATATAAAATAGTATCCGAACAAGCCTGAAATACACAAGACAAGCGACCAACGAAAGAATCAGCTCCATGTGTTTTCATGGCATCAATCATCATAGCCCTTGAGCCACTTCCGCTCAATGGGTGCATGAGTGCAGTTGGCAATGCTTCTGTAAAATCTGTATTTACGCCTGTCAGCCCAATTATCCATTTTAAAATATCCACGATGTATGTCAAAGCCCCTGAATTTCTAAATGCCCCAATTGCCACCAACAATCCAACTAAATATGGAATCACCTTGATAGATGTTTCAAAGCCAAGTTTTGCCCCCTCCACAAATGCAGGAAAAATATCGACTTTTTTATAGACGGCCCCCCCAATAAAACCGACAATAAATACCATCAAAATCAGATTGCTCACCACTTTAGAAGTAACTTCAATTTCCTCTTTTGGCAAACCAGCAAAATACCACAAGACCAACCCAATAAATCCTGTTAATCCCAACAGCCAAGAAAATAGAGTTTTGTCGAAAAAATTAATTTTTTGCTTGATACCTACGATAAGCATTCCTGTTAAGGTTGCGACATAAACAGAGATTAAGGCTGGGATAAAAATATCGGCTGGGTCGGCAGCATTGTAAATGGCCCGTTGAGCCATGATACTCAATGGAATCAATACAGGGCCCCCACTATGCAAAACCATAAACATAATTTGAGCATTCGAGGCAGTATCTTTGCTTGGATTCAGCTCTTGTAAACTTTGCATGGCTTTCAAGCCAAATGGTGTTGCTGCATTGTCTAAACCAAGCATATTGGCTGAAAAATTCATAATCATTTGCCCATTGGCAGGATGATTCGCTGGAACTTCTGGGAATAGCTTTCCAAAAAATGGCCCAATAATTTTTGCCATGCGACGAATCACACCTGCTTCTTCTCCAATTTTCAAAATTCCTAAGAAAAAAGTCATTACACCTGCCAAAGGCAAAGCAATATCCATCACTGCTATCTTGGAGGAATCAAACATCCCTTCAATGATAATCTTAAAAATTTCGGTATCTCCTAAAAAAATCAACTTAAATAAAGCTACAATAAAAGCTATGATAAAAAATGCTACCCAGATATAGTTTAAAGCCATGATTGATAAAATCTTTTTTGCTCACAATTTAAGTATTAACTACGATTTTATGAATTTTTAAACGAAATTTGTGAAATATTTTAAAGAAAACTGATGAAAACTACCTTTTTTATAAAAAATTTAGCATTTATATTCTTATTGATTCACTTATTCTCTGCTTGCCAAGAACAAAAATCTACCAATACATCCGATACTGTCAGATATAAAAAAAGAGAAATTCCATCAATTGTAGAGGAAAAAAAAATATCTCCTATCGAAGAACAAATGCTCAAACAAGGACTGATAAATATTCGTGATTTAGATTCGAGTATATTTGTCGAGCTAAAGTATTCCACCAATGATAATTTTGTCGGGACTGATGTTTATGGGGATTTAACAAATGCATATTTACAAAGAATGCCCGCAGAAAAACTCCTCAAAGCAAGCCAATTATTAAAAGAAAAATACCCTAATTACAGACTTTTGGTATATGATGCAGCTCGCCCCCTAAGTATTCAGAAAATATTTTGGAACTTATTGGACAGCATCCCTCCTGCAAGAAGAAAAGACTATGTTTCAGACCCAAAAGAGTATTCCATCCATAATTTTGGTTCGGCAGTAGATTTAACTATTTTCAACTTAGAAAGAAATCAAGTATTAGATATGGGGACAAAATATGATTATTTTGGAGATTTGGCTTATCCAAAACTCGAATCTGTTTTGCTCAAAAAAGGTAAATTGAGTAAAACACAAATCGAAAATAGAGAAGTTTTGAGACAAGTAATGCAACAAGCGGGATTTAGTAAAATTGAAAGTGAATGGTGGCATTTTAATGCTATTTCAAGACAACAAGCAAAAGAAGTTTACCCTGTGATACAATAAAAAGCAACCGCCTAAAACAGACAGTTGCTTTCCGGTCACCTAACCACTAAAAAAGCACTTTTTTTTAAAAAAAGCATTAAACTATGTTATAATAACAGATTTAGCATCTAAAATATTGTATAAAAGATAAAAAAACGTTGAATTATTGAAAATACAGGAAGAATAATCTAAGAATTCAATTTTTTAGCCAATAATCATTATAAAATAGTGTTACATAATTTATATCTTTGCGGAGAATAAAAAATTATAGAAAAAAGTGTTACAGAAAATACAAGCATACATTCAAGAAGTTGAGTCGGAAAGCATCGGCAACAAAGAGGAATTAGAGAAATTTCGTCTCAAATATATCAGCAGAAAAGGCATTTTAAACGACCTTTTTGAGGAGTTTAAAGCAGTTCCAAACGATCAGAAAAAAGCTGTTGGACAAGAATTGAATAAATTGAAAAATTTGTCTGAGCAAAAATTACGAGAAAGTACCGAAATTTTAGAAAATAGCCAATCGGACGGAGCAAATACTTCGGGATTAGATTTGACATTGCCAATTATTCCGAATAGCATAGGAAGTATTCATCCTTTGACACTTACCAAACAACGAATTTTGGAGATTTTTGCACGTATGGGTTTCAGCCACGAAGATGGACCTGAAGTGGAAACAGATTGGTATAACTTTACAGCATTGAATTTTCCGGAAAACCATCCGGCAAGAGAAATGCAAGATACTTTTTTTGTAGAAAAGAAAGAAATCCAAAAAGATGATATCTTGTTACGCACACATACTTCCAATGTTCAGGTGAGATTGATGGAACATAAAAAACCACCTATTCGCTCCATTATGTTGGGGAGAGTATATAGAAATGAAGCTATTTCAGCACGGGCACACTGCCAATTTCACCAAATAGAAGGTTTATATGTTGATAAAAATGTATCATTTAAAGATTTAAAAGATACTCTTTATCATTTTGCTAAGGAAATGTTTGGAAAAGACACCAAAATTCGTCTTCGTCCAAGCTATTTCCCATTCACAGAGCCAAGTGCAGAAATAGATATTTCTTGTTTTATCTGTAAAGGAGAAGGATGTAATATTTGCAAACATTCAGGATGGGTAGAAATAGCTGGTTCGGGAATGGTTGATCCGAACGTATTAGAAAATAGCGGTATTGATTCGGAAGAATATACAGGATTTGCATTCGGAATGGGTATAGAACGAATTACTATGTTGAAATATGGCGTAAAAGACCTTCGATTATTTTTCGAAAACGATGTTCGGTTCTTACGCCAATTTGAAGGAGCTTAAAACAATTGTTTGCTGACAAAATCCCAGCATACGATACCAGCAGTGACAGAAATATTTAGCGAATGCTTGGTGCCAAATTGAGGTATTTCGAGACAAAAATCAGCGTGTTCTACTACATCTTGATTCACTCCGAATACCTCATTGCCAAATACAAAAGCATATTTTTTATCTGAGTCAGGCTTAAAGTCATTTAATTTTAGACTATTTTCCACTTGCTCTACCGCCATCACGACATATCCATTTTCTTGAAGTATTTTCAGCAAATCAAGCACATTTTCCGCATATTCCCACGCCACAGATTCGGTCGAACCTAAAGCAGTTTTTTCTATTTCTCGGTGCGGCGGAGTCGCTGTAATGCCACATAAATAGATTTTTTCTACTAAAAATGCATCTGCTGTTCTGAATACAGAGCCTACATTGTTCATACTTCTTATATCATCCAACACCAAACAAAATTTATTCTTTTCGGTTATTTTGAAATCCTCGACTGATAGTCGGTTCAATTCTTCCATTTGAAGTTTTTTCATTTACAGACATTTTTTTGCAAAAATACCAAAATATCATACAAAGTATCCAAGGTATTCAAAAAAACGGATTTGATTAAAAAATTAAATTATCAAAAAAAATACCTAACTTTGTTAATCAACATTTATGTATTTGGAAAAAATTCGAGCATTCTTAAGCCTAATCAGGTCTAGGAACATAATAATTGTCGTGATAAGCCAATACATGGCAAGAGTATTTTTGATTGGTCCCAAAAATCAATGGTTAGAAATTATTCAAGACACAAACCTCTTTTTATTGGTCTTGGCAACGAGTGCTATTGCCGCAGGCGGATACATTATCAACGATTACTTCGACATTAAAATTGACATCATCAACAAACCTGACAAAGTCATTATAGGCAAAATTATTCCGAGGCGATGGGCAATCTTAATTCATCAAATATTAAGTTTAAGTGGTTTAATTATTGGCTTTTACCTAAATTTCCACATTGGCATCATCAATTTTGTAGCAGTTAGTTTGCTATGGTTTTATTCGGAAAGATTCAAAAGAAAGGCATTTATCGGTAATTTTTTAGTAGCTACATTAACCGCTATTTCGATATTAGTCGTAGGTATTTTCTATCGAATAAACATGGAGTTTATAGTTATTTATGCCATTTTCGCCTTTTTTATTTCCCTCATCAGAGAAGTAATTAAAGACATGGAAGATATCAGAGGAGATAGCAAATATAATTGCCAAACCCTACCTATTATTTGGGGTATCCGAAAAACAAAAATTCTTATTTATATACTCATCGGATTTTTTTACTCATTGCTTTTATCTATCGCAGTCAGCATCAACAATCCTTATTTACTACTATTATTCAGTTCATCGATTCTTCCTTTTATTTGGCTAAGCTACAAAGTTTACATTGCGGATAAAAAACGAGACTTTACATTTTTGAGTAGCGTTTGTAAAACAATTATGATAATCGGGATAGGAAGTATGCTATTTGTGTAGGATATGGGTGATTTTTTAAAAATCACCCATAAATTAGCCTAATATTAAGAATTATAGATAGTTTCTTTACCAAATTTTTTACAAAGTAAAGCATACACATTCACACGGTATTTGTTTCTATTAGATGACCCCATTTGATTCATTACTTCTGCTAAGGCTGCATCTAGTTCAGGACTATCTGTTAATCCGAGCTTTTTAATAAGATAATTTTCTTTTACAGTTGCTAGTTCTTCAGGATTTGAGCCAGAAACTTTCGACGAATCGGCATTATAAATCGAAGGACCTAAACTTTTAGCAACAGCCGAAATCAATTCCTGACTCAAACCTAATCCTAATTCATCGGATTGTGCAAGGCATACTTCAACAACTTCATCAAACTTACTCATAGTCATCTGTATTTTTAGGTGAAACATAAGTAAATTTTATCAAAAAAAAGCACAATTCCAAATATAACTCACACAATTTCAATAACTTAGATAGAAATTTTTCGTTTTCTTGCCGATATTTCCCAGATTTTATCCGACCGACCATTTTCGACTACATAAGCCTCATCATATAAATTGACAGTCGGGCAAATATGATAAGGTACACCGTAAAGTACATCTCCTACCTGTAATTTATCCCAATTTTCTACCCGTAAAACGCCATGTTCTTCACTTTGGCTCAATAACTCATAATGCTCAAGATTTAAAAACCTGATTCTTTTATCGATAGCGTTTTCTGCCGCAATGGCTTTATGCCCCATATCAACTGCAATCAAGCCCTCCTGAGGTTTTGAGATGATTCTGGTCAATACCAAAGCTGCATAATCGAAAGTTTGTTCAGATAATTTATCTCCATAGCCCCAATCCCACAATACACATGTTCCTGGACTGCAAAACGTATTTGCACGCATTGCGTGCGAGGTAAATGCTGGCGTTCCGCCTGCAATAAGCATCGGCCTTGGTAAATTTAGTTCTGATAATGTGTCTATAAATGCCTGCACATCAACAAATCCCTCATCAATTTGATGTTTACGTACATCAAAATTCGGCTCTCGTAAGTGACCATCATACACATGTAAGCCCCAAACATTAAGATGTGGCATCGACAATAGATTTTGGTACAAAGGGAGTAATTCACCATTCAAAGGATGCCCAGAGCGATTCATTCCATTATTAATATCTACAAAAACATTGGCAATCAATTGATTCTCTTCAAATATTTCGTTTGTTTTTATCGCATTTTCCGAACAATCCAATAATGACGCAAAAAAAACATCAGGATACATTTTTTGTAAACGAACCAATCGTTCGATTTTCGGACCTACCAATTGATGAGCAATCACAATATATTTACCACCGGCAGAAGCCACCATTTCAGCTTCAGCTATCGTGGCACATTTGAATTTTAAGATACCATTTGCCAACATCATCTTTACGATTTCAGGCATTTTGTTTGTCTTTACATGAACCATCAAACGCTCTGTTCCGCCGGCAATCTGAACCATCACCTTGATATTTTCCGCCACTCTATCTTTGTAAATTAACAAAGAAGGTGAATCTAATTCCGATACATTTTCAACTTCAAACCACATGATTGTCTATTTTTGATATAATTCTAAAGGTAAATCATCAGGGTCGGCAAAAAAAGTAAATTTTTTGCCAGTATATTCATCAACTCTGATTGCTTCGACAGAGACATTATTTGCTTCTAAATGAGCCTTAGCCTGCTCGATATTTTCAACTTCAAACGCTAGATGCCTTAATCCACAAGCCTCAGGTCGTGAAGTACGAGGTGGCGGATTCGGAAATGAAAATAATTCGATTATATACAAATCGCCAATAGCTAAATCTAACTTATACGATTGTCGTTCTGCTCTATATACCTCCCGAATAACTGAAAGCCCAAGTATTTCTGTATAAAAAAACTTAGATTTTTCATAATCAGAGGCAATAATAGCAATATGATGTACTTTATTAATAGCTAACATAAATTAGGCAAGTTCAAACATTGCTTCAATTTCGACAGGGATATTTTCGGGTAAAGAACCAAAACCAACCGCCGAACGAACGCCAATGCCATTCTCTTCTCCCCAAACAGCTGCAAAAAGTTCACTACAACCATTGATTACATAAGGATGTCTTTCAAAATCACTTGTACAATTGACCATTCCTAAAACCTTAATTACCCGCTTAATTCGGTTAAGACTTCCCAGATTTTCTTTTAATGTAGATAAAATTGCTAAGCCCACTTGTCTTGCTGCCAATTTCCCCTCCTCTATATCCATATCCTCCCCAATTCTACCAATAATTCGGGAGCCATCCATCTGTACAGTCCCATGCCCCGAAACATAAATAAAATTATCTACAATCAAACAAGGCTTATATACTCCCATCGGCTTGGGAGCAGGCGGTAATTCTAGATTTAGTTTTGTGAAATTTTCTTCTGCACTCATCATTCTTTCTTTTTAATTTATTAACAGATTTAAGATTAAAACTCCTATCAAACCAATAATTGATACCAAAGTTTCCATGACAGTCCAAGTTTTCAAGGTATCTTTAATACTCAAATTAAAATATTCTTTAAAGAGCCAAAAACCGCCATCATTCAGGTGTGAAAACATCAAACTTCCTGCCCCGATAGATAAAACCATAAGTTCAGGTTTGACACCAGTTTGATGCTCGATTAATGGAGCTAAAATCCCAACAGCGGTCAGCCCTGCAATAGTCGCAGATCCTACGCATACACGCAAGACACCTGCCATTGCCCAACCTAAAATAAGTGGATTAATATCCAAACCTTGCAATTGTTGTCCAATATAATCACTTGTTCCGCTATCTTTGAGGATTTGCTTCAAAGCTCCTGCCCCTGCAATAATCAACAAAATAACAGCACTACTTTTGAAAGCTTCTTCCAATTGCTTGCTTACTTCTTTGATTGATTTTCCTAAGCGTACGCCCAAAAAATACATCGCCAACAAAAGCGACAAAAGCATACCTATGTATGGTTCGGATAGCAGTTTCACAAAGGCATTTTCTGGGAGATACTTTTTGATAACAGACGTACAAGCCAATAAAATCACTGGCATTAAGGCTACCAAAATACTAATTCCTAAACCTGGCATTTGTTCTTTTGGTATTGGCTTAATTGTAAATAAGTTACTGTCGATTACGGGTTTATATTTTTTTAAGGTTCTACCAAAAATAGGTCCAGCAATAGCAATGGCAGGCATTGCCACAATAATACCATAAATCAGTGTTTGCCCTACATCGGCATGAAGTTGGGTCGCAATGGCAGCTGGAGAAGGATGTGGCGGAAGATAACCATGGGCTACAGAAAGTGCCGTCAACATCGGCATTGCCACAAACAACAAAGGTAATCCTGTGGAAGATGCAATAGAGAAAATCAGAGGTACAACTATGATAAATCCAGCATTATAAAATAGCGGGATACCAATCACAAAGCCTGCCAATGCCAATCCCCATTGAAGGTTTTTTTCTCCAAAAACCCTTATTAAAGCATCTGTAATACGCTGGGCAGCTCCACTTTCAGCCACCAATTTCCCTAACATTGCTCCAAATCCGATAATTAGTATCAAATCTCCTAAAGTAGAACCAATACCAGATTGAATAGATTTTCCGATGGCAGTCACTTCCATTCCACACAAAAAACCTAAAATAATTGCAACAATAATAAACGATATAAATGTGTCTAATTTGACATAAGCCACCAATAGAACCAAGGCAATAATTGCCAACAAAGTAAGTAAAATAGGCATAGTTTAGGAAGGGTTGAATAGAATTGCAAGATACTGAAAATTGATTAATTCTCTAAAAAATTTGTAATTTTTCATGTTTTCTGTCACTCGTTTAACTTAAAAATATCGTTTTAATATTTTGAAATAGTTTGGATTGAACACTGTAAACTCCTGATGTAAAGGTTTGTTTTTACTAAATCAAGTAGTTTATAAATTAAAAAATTGTTTTTGCGGTGAAAAATGTATATACATGAATTAGATAATTGGACTAATTTCAATTGGAATAGCGAAAAGATAATGCCTTTGTTGGCATCGGTAAGGCATTTACAAGGGTCAGAATTTACAAATACACCTCGAAATATTGAAGGGGTTGTTGATATATTATTAGATGCCACACAAAATTTCAACATGCCACTTTCTCAAGAACGGTTGTTAGGATGGCATCACTCACTTTTTCAGTCGGGCTACAGCGGTTATTCAAAAATAGACATTGCTCGTTACCGTTCTCCAGGAATGAAAGTTGTTTCGGGAGCATTTGGAAGAGAAAAAGTACATTTTGAAGCACCCAAAGCTGAAAGAGTTCCGGGCGAAATGGAATTATTTTTGAATTGGCTGAACAACGAAAATAAATTAGATTTAGTTTTAAAAGCAATAATTGCTCACTTTTGGTTTGTTACGATTCACCCATTTGATGATGGAAACGGACGATTAGCAAGAGCCATTATGGATATGTATTTAGCTAAAAGCGATGGTAGTAAAATTCGATTTTACAGCATATCTAACCAGATTTTCAAAGAACATAAAAACTACAATAGCATAATCGAAAAAACACAGAAAGGCTCAACAGATATTACTTTGTATATAGAATGGTTTTTAGGTTGTTTTGAGAGAGCCTTATTAGACAGTGAACAATATTTAGCTATTATTTTAGACAAAGCACACTTTTGGGAAAAACATAAATTCACAACTATCAACAACAGACAGCGTTTGGTTATAAATTATTTTTACGATAATTACAATAAAGATATTGGATTTCTGCGGACATCAGCCTATGCCAAACTTACCAAATGTTCAAATGATACGGCGTTGCGAGACTTACAAGATTTGGTTGAGAAAGAAATTATGAAAGCAGAAGATTCTGGAAAAAAAACAAACTATGTGATTATAAGTCCCAAAAACATAAGGATACCAAAAATCGTAGAAGATTTACCTACAACTTAATATCCAAAACTTAGGCTCAATAAAAAAGTGCTGCAATTATTCATCGCAGCACCTAAAAAATATTATTTTACAACCTTAATAGTTCCCTGCATCAATGTGTAATGTCCTGGATAAGTACAAACAAATGTATAATCTCCTGGAGTGGTTGGGGCTGTAAAATAAATAGTTTCTTGACTTTCAGGCTGTAATAATCCTGTGTGGAAAAGTACCTCATCTAAAGCTGGAACATAACTTTTTTCGGCTCCATCCAAGCCCATATTGATTGCTGCACTTCCCACTTTATCGACAGTTTTAGGTTTTACAATCACCAAATTATGTGTCATATCATCGTTATTATTAAAAATCAAGCGAATCTTAGCTCCAGCTTTTACCTGAAATTTAGCAACATCATATTTTAGTCCTGGCTTCGTGCCTACCGACAAAGTTTGGTCAATTTTACCATGCCAATCAGCAGGAATCTCGTTTACCCTTTTCGCTGATGGTGCGGAGCTTGGCATAGGCATTGCAGACATACTATGTCCAGAATGTGCTTGTTTTGAAACAACCCCGTACTTGGTCAAATCTAAAGATGCTGAAGCAGTATTGATAGCATTTAGCGTATAATACCCAACATTATGCAATAATGGGCGTTCTTCAGTATTTTTAATACCTTCCAATCTAATTTCGTGGATATAGCCCAAACGTAATGAATCAATTGCCAAACGAACACTCATACCATCTTCTGCCACCTGAATCCCTTTGATTGCTAAAGTTTTGGTATTGATGATAGGGCTTCCGTAATTATGGTGATATTTATAAGTAAAACTATTAATTTTATACGAATCTATATCCAAAGCACTTGAAGAATTAATTGCTTGTGTAAACTCGATTAAGAAGCCATCCGACATCGACTTTATTGTTTTTATCTCAAACGGAGTTTTTCCCGTCCACTCTAATCGTTGCAAACCAAACTCATCTTTACCCGTCGAAGACCATCCACGACTCGTCATCCCTACAAACATCGAGGCATCTAAACCCCAACGCATTTTCAGAATTCCAGATTGAAAACCCTCTCTAAATGGAAAACAAGCACCTTGATATTTCCCATTGACTTTTTCAAGAAATACCCTCATAATTTTACTATGCCCTTGGTCGCCAACAAACATTTGACCTTCAAATGGACCAAATTTACCGTTAGATGTATCTTCAATAATATCTGAAGTTGAAATTCCCATGATTGTATGAGGAAACCAAACAGCTGGAACTTTGATTGCCGGAAAGCGTTTGGCTACTTCATAAAGAGGCTCGCCTGTATCAGGAACATCTTGTGGCTTGATAGATAAAGGAGAACCCTCCTCCGAAGTCCATTTCAAACCAGCAGGATTCCCCGCAAAATCTCCTTTTTCCAAATGTGTCATTCTTCCCGAACCAACCCAATCACCTTGATTTTCGGTATAAAAAATATCCCCATTTCTCAAAAAACCAAAACCCGCAGGCGAACGTAAACCCGTAGCCCAAGGAGTCATTTGTCCTTCAGGAGTTATTTTCAACATCCATCCTCGCCATTTAGATAAACTTACCCCTTTACCTTCCCATCCTAAATTGAGGGTAAAAAGCATCTCTTTATTAGGCAATTCAACGGGTCCATAGGTATATTCATGGTAATTTCCTGCTAAAGGAAATTTATAAAATGATTCATACACATCTGCCACTTCATCTCCATCAGAATCTTTCAAAATCGTCACCTCGCCTCTTTGCGTTGCCCAAAGCTGTTGATTGATATAGGCAAGCCCTAAAGACTCATGTAAACCAGAAGCAAATTTTTTATACATCGGACTTGTTCCGTTTTTCATGTATGGGTTTGAGATAAGCCAAACATCTCCTCGACGCGTAGAAACACCTAATCGACCATCTGGTAAGACAGCCATACCTCCAACTTCTAATTTAATTCCTTCAGGAATAGGCAATGTTACGATTCTGTAAAAATCTTCCTCTACTAAAGGACGATTTTGGGCAAATACACTCGAAAATAACAGTGTAAATAATACTATCAATATTTTTTTCATATTCTTTAATCAATTTTTTCTAATGAATCATGTATCACCATTCTATCGAATAGCTTGTCTTTTTATCCAATTTTATCAATAATTCCTGACCATTCTGACTTTTTCTCAAAATAGGTTTATCAGAATCACGCAATTGTATATAATATTTTCCTGCTTGATATAATCCTTTTCCGATTGATTCTATGCTCGTAGATTCGGCAATTTTATGATACATATTAGAGCCATTTCCTCCATCGATAGTTATCTCCAGAGCTTTTTCTGAATTTGGAGCAAGTTTTTGCGAAAATGATTGTCCATTCAATGTATAATTGAAAGTCGGATAGCCTTGTTTATCTAATTGATACGATTTGAAAATCAAGTCTTTATATACATCGATATTATCAGGGAAAGTAGCTTCCGCAGAAGCCAACATAGCTACCGAAGGTTTACCAAAAAATTGCACTTTCACACCCTTTGCTTCCAATAATTGAGGCTCACCTCTTTCGTAGAACATCTCTGTGACATCCGCAAAATCCCCATGCCAAGCATATAAAATAGCCGCTTTGTCCAAATCATACGAATAATGCACTCCAAGTGGCGAACCGACAGAAATAGCATGTGTTCGTTTAGAACCTTCAAACATCACAAAAGAACGAATAAGCTCCACCGAATTACTCGGATTTATCGAGATTTCACCAACAGCTTGCGGAGTTGGTAAAGACGTTTCGGCATGTAAAGGATACGGACGAATTTCAGGTCCTGATGCAAACAATCCCAATTCTGCTTTCCACCAAACCTTTATGTATGATAGTTCAAACGAATGTTTTCCCTTCGCTAATTTCACATAAGCCGTACGTGCTTTTCTATAACTTTCATCATTCATCGGCAATAAATCTTTACCATCGACTTTCAATGCCGATTTACCAGCACAATCTACAATAAGAGCATAATCACCATCTTTTTCTACTTCGATATTTCCCCTAAAAACAAGCAAAAAACGATTCAATCCCACCCCGAAGTCTTTGGTTAGTTCGGTCGCACTACCCGATTCTTTCGGAGTTTCTGTTTTTTTGGCAAATTGTTTATCCCAATCAAAAGTCTCAAATAAATCATACGTCAGAGTAGAAAGTTTCAAAGGTTTTTCTTGATTATATTTCAAATATGAAAATCCTTTCACAGCAGTTCTTCCTGAAGTATTCTCAAAAATTAAGTTACCTTCGTTCACTGTTTTTCCTTGAAGGACTAATCCTTGTTGCACCAAAACATCATTTAAAATAACTTTTTCTATCAAAAGAGCCTCGCCAAATGGAGCTTTTGAGAACGTGATTTCCAAATTTTGCCAGATTCCTTCTTTTCTCGACGCATTTTGAGTTGGCAAAGCAAGTTGATTATTATCTAACAAAATGGCACCTGATGGGCGTATATTACTCAAAATTAATGGATATTTTCCTTGAATATAAAATACCAATTCACTTTTAGCCCCCAAAACAAAGTCAAATTTTATTTTGGCATCAGCAACTGTCAATTTTGAAACCGCTTTACCCGGAGCATCTGCATACAAAATTTTATTACCTGAAGAAGATTTAATCTTTTTTAGCAATAAATTATCTAGTGTTTCCAATGATTTCCATTGCTCTGAACTCCAATTATCCAGAGGCAAATCATTCATCGGAAAACCTTGTGCGAAACTTTGCCAAGAAGCACAAAAAAGAAGAAAAAATGATAAAAAACGTAATTTCATGATAAAATCGATAAGGTTGAAAAACAAATTTATTGATTAAGTGTAAAAAATACAATTATTAATTGCGAAAGTTTTTCTGAATGTAAAAAAAGTGTTTTGTAAATTTGCAGGAAAACTAATAAAATTAATAAAAATATATGTCGAAACCAACATTACTAATATTAGCAGCGGGCATGGGAAGCCGCTACGGTGGAATCAAACAATTGGATAAATTTGGTCCAAACGGTGAAACCATCATCGATTATTCATTACATGATGCCATTAAAGCGGGTTTTGGTAAAATTGTTTTTATTATTCGAGAAGAACTAAAAGCGGATTTTGAAGAAATATTCGGGCCTAAATTACAAGGAAAAATTGCTTATGATTTTGCCATCCAAGGAGTACAACGCTATGTGCCTGAAACTCTTGGTGCAGTGGAAAGAAGCAAGCCTTGGGGAACAGGTCATGCTGTATTATGTGCTTGGGAACAAACAGACACACCTTTTGCAGTCATCAATGCAGACGATTTTTATGGCTTTGAAGGATTCAAAATTATGGCAGATTTTCTAAGCAACAATCAAGACGAACAATGCCATGCGATGGTTGGATATCAAATCAAAAATACGCTTTCTGAAAATGGCTCAGTATCGAGAGGAGTTTGTGAATTAGACGAACAAGGTTTTTTGAAAGTTGTAACCGAGCGTACCAAAATTTATAGAAAAGAGGATAATCAAATTGTGTTTGAGGAAGACGGGAATCTAACACAATTGGCAGAAAACACGCCAGTTTCGATGAATTTTTGGGGATTTATGCCCAATGTATTTCCTATTATTCACGAAATGTTCAAAGAATATTCGGCAAAAAATATCGATTCGCCTAAAGCTGAATTTTATATTCCGACTGTGATGACATATCTTATTCAAAATAATTTAGGTAAATGCAAAGTATTTTCTAATGAATCTGAATGGTTTGGGGTTACTTATCCAGAAGATAAGCCCACCGTGATGGAGGCATTGCAAAAGCTTTCAAATGAAGGTTTGTATTGAGATTTTTGGGTTCAGCATAGATTAAAATTCTCTATGTTGAACCCAAAAAATTACCCTATATTTTTCTATATTTATTATTGATATTATAAACCAACCCGACACTCCATAAAAAGTTTTTGCCCACAATTTTAGTCCGAATCGGTTGACTAACAATTCCATTAAGCATTAAAGGCGATTTTTTCTTCGAAATATTCAAGGTTGCATTCCAATAAGTACCGCTTTTAATATCTTGTTTCAACCAATAAATCTGGGGAATAAATAGAGTATTTAATGATTTTGGGGCAATAAAATCACTGAGAAATGCACGTGCAGCAACGAAACTTCCCCATTGAATCAAATCTTTCGTTAATCCATGCGACCCAATATAATACATTCCCAAAGACAATTTTTGATTTATCCGAAAATTGGGTGATGCCTCCCATGCAACATACCGTTGTGTGGTTAATAACTCTTTCTGTACACCTCCTATTGTAATAGTTTCAGACCGAAACATAAATGCCGGATGAGCACCAAGCCCCATATTAAATTTTTTTCGATTAACTAATTTATATCTCCACCAAAATACAAAAGCCCAAGGTTTACCATTCATAGCAAAACGAATCATCGGGTCGAAACTTAGCCTACCCTTCCCCAACGATAAATCAAATAAAAGTGCTGGTTTATTGAGCGAGAAATTAGGAATCAAAGAAACTCCATTATTTGTTGCAGTAATTTGACCTTTAAAAAAAGACGGAATTTGAGTAGAATCATTGGATTGTGCTAATACGCCATCGACCCAAAAAGTCAATATCACCAAAAATATTATTTTTTTCATTAACTATTAAAATAAGGATGTCTATGTTGCAAATTTGCAGATTTTTTATCAAAATATATAACCTTATTTACTGCAACTCATACCATTTTTACAGAAACTATTTCATCATTAGTCTAAAATTCCGATTTTTAATAAAAAATCTATATGAACATCATTGGAAAAATCAGCCATGTTAGTGAGTTTAATTCGGAGAGGGGACAGGAAACCTTACACCCGCTAGTTAGTGTTTTAGATCAATCTAAATCAGATAAGATTCAGGCAAAAAGATATTTATCAGATTTGTTTATCATTTTTTTGAAAGATATTAAATGTGAAGACTTTCAATATGGTAGAAATAGCTACGACTACCAAGAGGAAAGTCTAATTTTCATAGCACCTGGGCAAATTTTTGGAATGGAATCACAAGAAAAACGCTTAATTAAGCCAAATGGGTGGGCTTTGGCGTTTCATCCAGATTTTATAAAAGGCAGTTCACTTGGAAAAAAAATTCATGAATATCATTTTTTCAATTATACAAGCAGAGAAGCTCTTCATATTTCTAAAAGAGAGCGAAAAACAATTGTAGCATGTCTGCTGAAAATAATTGATGAGCTTGAACAAGACATCGACAAACACAGTAAAACACTAATAATCAACAACATAGAATTACTATTAAATTATTGTGTTAGATATTATGACCGACAGTTTATCACTAGAGAGATTCAAAATAAGAATATTTTGGTACAATTTGAGGAACTACTCCATCAATATTTTGCATCAGAATCTCAAACAAAGTTAGGTATTCCAAGTGTGGCATATTTTGCTGAAAATCTGAATCTTTCTACCAATTATTTTGGAGATTTGATAAAAAAAGAAACTGGTCAAACAGCTTTAGAATTTATTCAGTCAAAAATTCTCGATTTAGCCAAGGAAAAAATGTTTGACCCAAACAAAAGCATCAGCGAAATAGCTTATGAGGTTGGTTATCACTATCCACATCATTTCAGCCGTTTATTCAAAGATAAAATCGGGATTAGCCCATCTGACTATCGAAAAACACTATAAAAAAACCACGAATATGTACCAAATTGATACATATTCGTGGCGATATCCTAAATTTATACAAAATTATGTATTCGGTTGTTCGGACGTAAAAGGCTGATTATAATATCTTTTTCCAGTATTTTTATACAAAGCGTTTGCCACAGCACCAAAAACTGGTGGAAAAGGAGGTTCGCCCAAACCTGTGGGGTCAATTTCATTTTGAACAAAATGAACATCAATTTTTTTCGGTGCTTCATTGTGCCGAATCATTCGATAGGTATTAAAATTAGTATGTTCGGTAGCCCCTTCCTTGAATGTCATCGAGCCATAAAAGGCATTCCCAATACCATCTACCACAGCTCCTTGCACCATATTTTGAGCCGCATCAGGGTTCACCACAATACCACAATCCATGGCACTAGTTACTCTTTCAACATAAGGTTCACCATCTCTCGAAACCATATCTACTACATGAGCGGCATAGGAATTATGGCAAAAATAAGCCGCTACTCCACGGCTATATTTCGCATTTTCAGGTTTTCCCCAACCTGATTTTTCTTTTACTAATTTCAAAACTCCGGCATATCGATCGGCATCATAATCGTTATTTTTACCTACTGGATTTTCTTTCGCACGCTTCAATAAGTCTAAACGCAATTCTATTGGATCTTTACCCATCGCTTCTGCTACTTCATCTAAAAAAGATTGTTCGGCGGCTGCATTGAAATTAGAGCGAGGAGCCCTAAACGCCCCGATAGTAATATTGGAAGGAATAACCCAACCTTCTGCCAAATAATTATCAACAGCACCTGCCGGAAAACGATTAGCATGAATCGGATGCTCTGGAATTCCTCCTCCTTTTACATGAAACGCAATTAGGTTTTTGTTCGCATCTAATGCCGCACGATAAGTAGCCGTGTACATCGGACGATAAATACCATAAGTCATATCATCTTCACGAGAGTAAACTAATTTTACAGGAGCATTGATTTTTTGTGAAATCAAGCCTGCCTCAACCATGTAATGCGGATAAGCCCGACGACCAAAACCTCCTCCCATGCGAGTCATCTGTATTTCTACCTTTTCTTTACTCAAACCGAATCTTGTTGCCAAAGTTTCTTCTGCAAAATTTGGAGCTTGCAAGGGTCCAGCAAAAAAGGCTTTATCAGACGTTACATGAGCAAAACAATTCATCGGCTCCATTGTATTATGAGCTAGGAAAGGGGCATTGTAAGTTCGCTCAATAATAAACGCTGCGTTCTTAAATGCTGTTTCAGGGTCTCCATCTTTTCTTAATACATTGGCAGACTTTTGTGACATCTCTTGCATTTTAGCCAAATGCGTAGTAGTGCCTTCAAGTATCCCTGGCGAAAAATCTTCAGTTTTATTACCTCGAAAATTAACCGTTTCTTTAAAATCACCTCTCAAACCCCAAGATACTTTGAGTTTTTTTCGAGCGTTCATTACCTCCCAAGTAGAATTACCGACAACAACAATCACCTCGTTGAAACTTCTTGTCTCAAACGCACCTCTTTCAGAACCATCTTCATAAACTTTTATCGGAAAAACATCCTTTATCCCGGGCATTTTGAGTGCTTGTGCTGCATCAAAAGATTTCAAAGTCATACCAAAAGCAGGCGGGTGCTGAATCATAGCAAAAAACATTCCTTCTTGACGGTAATCAATCCCGAATAAAGGTTTGCCAGTCACTACTTTTGTTCCTTCTACATTCTTTTTTGAATGACCTACAAGCGTAAAATCTTTTGCTGTTTTCAGTTTTACATCTTTCGGTACAGCTAAAGTAGCAGCTTTCGCAGCCATATCGCCATATTTTGCTGTTTTTCCACTCGGATGTGATAAAATACCTGATTTTGTTTGAATTTCATCGACAGAAACTCCCCAGGTTTGGGCAGCGGCTTCCATTAACATTCGGCGAGCAGCAGCCCCTGCATTTCTCATTGGCTTCCAATAAGACCTAACCGATTGGCTTCCCCCCGTGAACTGAAAACCAAACTTGACAGCATCATGTGAGGCCATTTCTACCACTACATTTTTCCAATCTACCTCCAATTCCTCTGCCAATATCATCGGCAAAGATGTCATTACGTTTTGACCAAACTCAGGGTTCGGACAAAATAATTTAATGATATTGTCCGAAGTAATTTTTATATACCCAGTCAGCTCGTGCCATTGTTCGATAGTATTAAGTTTTTCGGCGGCTAAAGCTTTCTCAAACCATCCAAAACTCAGTAAAAAGCCTCCACCTGCTAAAGCAGAAGATTTCATAAACGAACGTCGGCTATATTTTTCGTTATTTTTTTCCATAATTAACTCGAATAATAAAAAATGAATTATTTTTTGGCAGCTGTTTTGATTGCCTCTTTGATTCGCAAATAAGTACCACATCTGCAAATATTACCGCTCATAGTTGCTTCAATATCCTCGTCGCTTGGATTAGGATTCGACTTCAGCAAAGCAACAGCAGTCATGATTTGTCCCGACTGACAATAACCACATTGGGCAACATCATGCTCTAACCAAGCTTTTTGAACGGGATGAGTTCCCTTTTCCGATAGTCCTTCAATGGTCGTAATTTCTTGTTGACCTATCGCAGAAACAGGTAATTGACAAGCACGAACGGCTGTTCCGTTCAGATGAATAGTACATGCACCACACATCGCAATACCGCAACCATATTTAGTTCCGGTAAGGTTTAGTGTATCTCTTAGTACCCAAAGTATTGGGGTGTTAGGATCAACATCTACTTGTCTTGGTTTGCCATTAATTTTAAGTGTGTATTTTGCCATATATTAATAATTTCAAAAAGATTCATTTGAAATGTAAATTTAGTTACATCAAGTCTAAAAATTTTACAGTTTTCAAACAGATACTTGCAAAAATCAAACAATTCGGTGAAGAATTGGAGAAGAACTGAATTTATAATAATTTTGCGATTAATAAATTGTAAATTTCGGGAGAAAAAAATCAGTGATATTTATTAATTTACAAGATCAAATTCCTTCTACTCAATGAATCAACATGTAGGAAAAGTTATCATTATAATCGGTGTAATTTTAATGACGATAGGATTTATTATTTATTTTTTCACGACAAATTAAATTGGTTAGGAAAGTTACCAGGCGATATTCGCTATGAAAGCGAACATAGCAAAATCTATTTTCCTGTAGTTACAATGCTTGTTATCAGTGTATTATTAAATTTTGTACTATATCTGGTGAAAAAATTCATTTCATAAGAAGCTTCGACAAAAGTTCAAGTAATTAACTTATTGTCAATTTTTCGGTTTTGAATCTATACAAATAAGGTGCTTTATTTTGGGCTCCTGTATATTTTTTTTCTAATCGTTCCAAAATATTTAATTCAAGCATTTTTTTCTGAAAATTATTCATCGAAAACTCTCTATTATACACCGTTTCATACAATTCCAGAAGTTCTTTCATCGTAAATGTTTCGGGCAATAAATTGAACGCTATCAATTTTTGGTCAAAACTCAAGCGAAGGGATTCCAGGCCAGCAGCAAGTATTTCGTTATGGTCAAAAGCTAATTTTGGCACATTTTTAATGTTTGTCCATTCGAGAGCTTCATCAAACTCTCCGTTCTGGGGATTTACCTTATTAATATCCACAAGAGCATAATAACCTATACAAATAAATCTATCTGTTAGCCAATCAATTACTTCAGCATCAAATCTCTTATTATCAAATTCAGATAAACCTTGACGCATAATTTCCCGATAATCGCTCTGAACGATACGATTTTCATCACTAAAAACTTTAAATTGTTGTAAATAGATATTCTCCAAATTCGTTCTTTCTTTCAAAATTCGATTGGCCGCTCTATCCGTGCTTTCTTTTTTGAAGATATATCCTCCCAACAATGACCAATAGTTCTTCGCATATTTAGGTTTGGATAGCAACACTTTTAATTCTTTATCCTTAAACCCAAATACTACACAATCAATCGAAAGATTCGAAAAATATAATTCGGTACTAAACTTATTCATATAAAATTTTAAAGTAAAATCGATTTTGCAAAATTACATTTATCTCATTTCTTTATAAAATATTCTTCGACAAAAAGCAAAATATGAAACTTTTCGAGGAAATTTTTTGCTTCATAAAAATACAATCGTCTAAATTTAACAAACATCAAATGAAAATAATTATTACGGGTTCTACGGGGATGATAGGCGAAGGAGTTCTATTAGAATGTTTAGATAATCCTACAATCACCGAAATTTTAAGCGTCAGTCGAAAGCCAAGCGGTAAAACTCACCCCAAATTAAAGGAATATATAGTCAGTAATTTTTTGGATTTAAAACCAAATGACCCTCAGCTCCAGGGTTATGATGCTTGTTTTTTCTGTGCCGGAATTTCTAGTATTGGTATGAAAGAAGCAGAATTTACTCAAATTGCTTATGATACAACCTTGACTTTCGCAAAAGCACTCAACCCGAATCCCAAAATGTCGTTTGTATATGTAAGTGGCTCAGGAACAGATAGTTCTGAAAAAGGAAACTTGATGTGGGCAAGGGTAAAAGGCAAAACAGAAAATGATTTGATGCGTCTTCCATTCAAACAAGCCTTCGGATTTCGGATTGGCATGGTTGAGCCACGCCCCGACCAACAATATATTTTGAAGTATTATAAATATTTTGCATGGCTTGCACCTTTATTGAGAAGTTTCTTCCCGAATAGTATCAATAATATCAAACAAATTGCTCAGGCAATGATTTATGTTTCGGAAAATGGCTATTCGAACAATGTTATTTTTGTGAAAGATATTCATTCGATTGCTGGCAAATAAGTAGTCAAGTACCTTTTAGATATAATTTTGCCAATTTCTTTGCATAGTTAATTTATGAAAATAAAAGATTTACTAAAACCTGATATATCTTTCAAAATTACTGGAATTTTGAGAATAGAAAGCGAAGAAGAGCGATTTTTAGGCCCTGGGCGTATCGAATTACTTGAAAATATCATCAAAACAGGCTCTATTAGTCAAGCAGCCAAAGAAATGGGGATGTCTTATAAAAAAGCATGGGATATGATTAATTCCATGAATAAACAAACCCTCAAACCTATTGTTATCACCCATGCGGGTGGTGAAAATGGTGGAGGAACAATCGTAACAGAAGAAGGCAAAAAACTAATAGCAGCATTTCGAAAATTGCATGATGAATTTCGACAATCTTTTGAAGCAAAATTGACTGAATTTCTCGATACATCAACAGAATTTTCAGGTGAAAAGCAGCTTTAGACAAGCGATAGTCAAGCCAACTGCCAATAATTTTTTAAGAGTCGGGGTATTGAACTTTTGACTGCCAAAATACGAACCTAACAATCCCCCGAGTATTGTTGCCAATACCGCCCATTGCATATTTTCAGGAAGTTGAATTCCTCCTTTTTGTAGTTGTCCATAAAGCCCTGACAAAGAATTGACAAAAATAAAAAGTGCTGAAACTGCCGCCGTTTCTTTGAGAGTCGCCCAACGCATCACCAACATCAACGGACTTAGGATAATCCCCCCCCCTATTCCAATCATTCCAGAAATCAAACCAATAAAGGCACCTGAAAAAATGCCTGCCCATAAGGGGATATTTTGATTTTCGCCCTTATCTGTATCAAAACGATACAACAAACGTAGAATCGAGACAAAGATACTCAGAGCAAGTATTTTTTTATAAATTGCATCAGAAAGTGCCATACTTCCACCCAAATACGCCAAAGGAATACTTGCCAATGCAAAAGGTAAAAATAATTTCAATCGAAAATGACCTGCACGGTAAAATCCAATAAATGAAAATAGAGAAACTGCCAAATTCATTACCAAAGCCGACGATTTCATCATTGAGGGAGCTATCCCCATTATTGCCATTACCGCCAAATAACCACTCGCCCCACCATGCCCGACAGAAGAATATAAAAAAGCAACTAATGCTAACAAAAAAAGTAATAATACGAGAGAATCCATTTTTTTTCGACTAAAAATATTTTGATTAATTCAATAGCGAACATAGGTGACTTAAAAACAAGTAACAATTTAAAAAAATCGTTATATATTTGCAAATATAACGAAAAAACAAAAGTATGCTACTCAATACAATAAAACAGAAATTATTTTTTTACAACAATCGATATATAAGCAAATATATAACGATTGTTTTTAATCTATTTCCATTACTAGCTTATTCCCAAATTCAAGATTCTATACAAACTCAAAAACTTGATGAAGTAGTTGTGTCTGCCTCAAGAATTCAAGAAAACTATTTAAAATCAGCATCGAGTATCGAGTTATTGACCATAAAACAAATACAGCAAAGTACTGCCCAAAGCTATTTTGATGCTATAGAAAATCTAAAAGGAGTGCAGCTCATAAGCCCAAGCCTAGGGTTTAAAGTATATAATACTCGAGGATTTACCAATACTACCAATGTCAGGTTTGTACAATTAATAGATGGCGTAGATAACCAAGCTCCACATATTGGGGCACCGATAGCAACGGCGTTAAGTCCGACAGATTTGGATATTCGTCAGGTTGAGTTAATCCCTGGCGTTGCATCTGCATTATATGGTATGAATTCTCTCAATGGCCTAGTTAATTTATTGACACTCAATCCTTTCGATGTATCAGGATTGAGTATTCAGCAAAAAACAGGAGTAAATCACATCAACGATTCGGTAATAAAACCTAAAATTTTTACGGAAACAAATATTAGATATGCTAAAAAACTAAACACTAAATGGGCTTATAAGGTAAATGTAAGCCATCAAAGTGGCTATGATTGGATTGCCAACTCTACAATAGATTTGAATCCAACCGCTAATAGTTCATTAGGATTACTCGGAAATGATAATCCAGGAGCTGATTATGTAAATTCTTATGGAAACGAATCATCAAACCGACGTACACTGACTTTGAGCGGTAAGAAATATGTAATTACCCGAACAGGATATTTTGAGCAAGAAATTACGAATTATTCAATTAATAATAATAAAATAGATTTTTCAGTACATTATAGACCGAAGCCTAATCAAGAATTTTCGTATAATGCCAAATATGCTGAGCTTGATAATGTTTACCAAAGGACGAACCGTTTTAGATTGAGTAATTATCATTTATCACAACACGTTATTCATTATCAGAACAAGAATAGTAATTTTAAGGCTTATCTAACCAACGAAAATACCGGAAGTTCCTTTAATATCCGCTCAATGGCAGAAAATATTGATAGAAATTTCAAATCAGATAATATATGGTTTACGGATTTTAGCAATGAGTTTAATTCCAAAATCAGACAAGGCATTTCGGCAGTAGATGCTCTAAAATTAGCACGAACGAAGGCAGACCAAGGTCGTCCTCAGCCACATAGTGAAATATTCAAGCAACTAGTGAATAATTTAAGTGAAATCAATAATTGGGATTTTGGAGCGGCTCTTCGAGTAAAATCCTATTTATTTCATACAGAAGGAATAGTTGATTTAAGTAGTAAATTACCAAAAATCCTTCAAAACAACCATTGGAATTTATTATCTGGATTTGATTTTCGTGAATATTTCGTTGTGCCTGATGGAAATTATTTCATCAATCCAAAATCGGAGGGTAAAAATTTAACTTATTGGAAAGGTGGAACTTTTCTTCAAAGCAGCAAAGCATTATGGGACGAAAAATTAAAAATTACACTTACAGTCCGAGCAGATAAAAACCAATATTACAGTATTCGGGTAAATCCTAAAATTTCGGCTGTATACTCTTCAAATAGCAATAATTTTTGGCGAATTTCTTATCAAAACGGCTACCGATTTCCAAGTTTATTTGAAGCTTTTTCAAATATCAACAGCGGAGGCGTAAAAAGAGTTGGGGGCTTACCCATTATGTCAAAAGGTATTTTTGAAAATTCATACTTACGCAAAACCATCGACGACTTCACCGCTGCCGTCAATCAAGATATAAATGTGGGTAAATTATCTCAAAATAATGCCATTCAAAAAAACAAAAATCTATTACGCAAAAATGACTATACCTATTTGAAACCAGAATACGTGAATAGCTTTGAAACAGGCTACAAAGGATATCCTTTGGGGGATAAACTTTTTCTGGATGTAGATTTTTATTATAATGTTTACAGAAACTTCATGGCACAAGTTGAAGCGAATGTTCCTCTTGGATTAAATAGCGATTCATTGGCTTATTACATGTATGACCGCAATAAACAATCCCGTTATAGACTTTGGACAAATTCAAAGACAATTGTTCATAATTATGGTGGAGGTATTAATATTAGCTATAAAATGTATAAAAACTTTGTGCTAAATACCAATGCAAGTTTTGCTCAACTCCAAAGTAAATCAAACAATGATGGATTCGAAGAGGCATTTAATACCCCAAGATGGATTTGTAATGTAGGTATATCCAATACACGGTTAACAAAAAATATAGGTTTTGGCATCAATTATAAATACCAAGAGAGGTTTTTATGGCAATCTTCTTTAGCCAATGGAATAGTCCCTGAAATTCATAACCTTGATGCACAAATTAGTTATCATTGGCAAAAAAAAGGTATTCAAATGAAATTAACGGGAAATAATATATTCAATCGACCTTATGTTAGTTTTATAGCCGCCCCAACTATTGGTGCATTTTATACAATTATTATTCGATACGACATAGTAAAATAATCTATATTAGGCACATTTATCCCAGCTTACGAAATTTTGTAGGGCTTTGACCACTATGTTTTTTGAAAAAATTATTGAAATGAGTCACTTCCGAAAAACCCAATGCGAAGGCAATTTCGGATACATTCCAATTACTTCGCAACAACATACTTTTCGATTCTTGCAACAACCGCTCCGATAATAATTGAGTGGTTGTTTTTCCCGTAATTTCCTTAACCGAACGATTCAGATGATTGACATGCACGTTCAGTTGGTCGGCAAACTCTGAAGCCGAGCGGAGCTTAATTGTCGGATGATTTTCATCAATCGGGAACTGACGCTCCAATAATTCCAGAAATAGGGCTGAAATTCGAGTAGAAGCACTAATATTATGATGAGCTAATGATTCAGATGCTTGCATTTTTGAGGCAAAATGTATCAGTTCAAAAACTAAATTTCTCAATAAATCATATTTATGAATATAATCAGAATTGAGTTCTGTAAGCATTTTTTGGTAAATTTTATTCACTTCCTCCACTTGACTTGCTTCTAATTCAAAGACATGATTTCCGGTAGGCTGAAATACATTATATTGGTTGATATTTCCGAATTGAGCTAAAAAATTATGATTAAAAATACAATATTGTCCTCCTTCTATTTTATGTAAATGCTCACATTTATATGGAATTTGTGGATTAGAAAAAACCAAAGAAGGTTGTTTAATCGGAATGATTCTATCCGCATAATGAATATCGATATTGCCAAAAACAAGCATGATTTTATAATAATCTCTCCTTTTATATGGCAATTGTTTTACCTTCCCTTCTTCGATAGGTTCTAAAGGAAAAACATTAAAATGTCCAATTTCATTCTTCAAATTTTCGGGAATCCAATCAAATTTCCTAATATACAACTCTTCTAAAGTTTCTGGTTTTTCCATTTTTTTAGCTATTAATAATCATTTTCTTTCATATTTTCTATCAAGCGAATAGCCTAAACTAATATTCCAATCAAAATTTTTACCCGTAATATTTGTTTTCAAGGGCTTATTGATGGTTGATCCTAAATAAAAAGGAGTCTTTTTAGATGAAATTACGAAATTTGATGCAAAATAGAAACCATCTTTGGCATCCATTTGCAAATAAAACAATTGAGGATTTAATCTGAGCAATAAATTTCTCGACAATTTCACGTTGGAAATCAAAGCTCTCAAATTGACAAAATTAGTTGTCTTGACGGCATCATCACTTACCCCTTTGGCATAAAGATAAAATAAACTGAAACTCAAGTTTTTTGAAATGACCCAATTCGGTGTCATTTCGACTGGAATCACTCTCGAGGATGCCATCGTTTGCTTCATTGGATTTGTTTCATAAGCCAATGTTCGGAAAGGAATAGCTGGCAAATGCGTTCCGGCAGTAAGCTGAAACTTTTTTTGATTAATAATTTTATATCTCCAAATAAAAATGAAAGACCATGGTTTACCATCCAATAAAGAAAACCTGAATTCTGGGTCAAAACTAAATCTTTTTCCTCCATTAATATTCATATTGAAAATTGCGGCAGGTTTCCCTAAAGAAAAAGAAGGAATGAAAGAAAACCCATTATTGGTTATACTGGAAGATAAACGAAAATTAACTTGTTGTTTGGTGCTATCTGTATTTTGAGCAAAACAAAGATGAGCCATCAAAATAAAGCCAATGATTTTAGGATACATAGGAACTCAATTAGTCAAATTAAACAAAAAATATTTTTGCAAAATTAGTTTATTCCCTATCTGACTAATTAACGAAATTCAAATTTCAAATTACGAAATTCAAATAATTTCATTGAGATTTCCTTATTTTATTTTCCCGATTCGAGTTAATATCGGAAATTCTACTACTTTATCAACACCATTCCATGCTTGTTCCAACTCATTTCTAATGCTATCGATGGGATTTTTTCCTTCTATTTTTTGATAATGTTTCAGTGCCGACCATGTTTCTAAATATCCGATAAGCTGATGATAATTCCATTGTTGTTTGTTTACAAATTTCGGACAAGTCAATTCTTCAAAAGGGAAAGGCAAGCTATTATATTGATTATCAATATGTTTTCGTTCTGCATCCCAATATTTACCAAGTAAATCGAAATACAAAACATCAATAATTTTATCTATTTCAGGATTGATTTTTAATCTGCCATAGCCAATTAACGCCAAAATCGAATCTTTTTTGGCTGTACGCCTCACTTCTGCATAAAACTTATCAAAATCAAACCAATGTGCCGCTTGTCCAACGATGATTAAATCAAAAGAATTGTCGGCAAAATTACAAGATTCTGCCGCTTGCTGGGAATAACTTACATTGGGTAGAAATTCAGCATTCATCAATTGTTGTACGCTAATATCTGTTGCCTCAACTGCATCGAAGTAAGGCGATATTCCCTTGGCAACTTGTCCATTTCCCGTACCACAATCCCAAGCTTTTTGTAAACGAGATGTTTGACGAATGATAAAATCAAACAATTCTTTCGGATATTCTGGGCGAAATTGTTTGTAGTTAGCAGCATTTTCGGAAAAATTATCTTTCATGATCAATCAAGTATATTGTTAAGCCATCAAGCGTTTCCATGCAATATTTACTAATAATCCCAAAATGACTCCAATACTATCCGCCAAAATATCGAGCGTATCAAAACTTCTATGAAATACTTCAGGAAGTAAATATTGCCCAATTTCAATGATTACACCAAAAAATATTCCTAAAAATAGCGTATTTTTCCAATTTTTAAAGGCAAAAAGCCAACAAAAAGACCAACCAGCAAAGGCAATAAAATGAGCTGTTTTATCATTAAAATCCTCGGAAGAGGGCAAATTATCACTTGGCATCCAACATAATACCATGATTATTACGGAAACCAAATAACTTAATGATTTACTTTCAAGAAAAAGATTGAGCAATTGTTTGAATTTCATCTAATAAATCGTTTAAGTCATTTTGATTAGTCAGCGGATTCATCAAGGCAGCCCGCAGGTATAATTGTTCTTTTAGTGTTGTCTGTACAATATAAAACTTTCCGGTTTCGAGCAATGCTTTTCGAATATTGGCATTTATTTCGTTTAATTTACTTTTCTCTGCTTCACAATAGCGAAAGCAAACAATATTACATTCAGGTGCTACTGCAAGTTCAAATTTTGGATGTTTCCGAATAATTTCTGCAAAATTAGCCCCTAAATCATACAAATAATTTACATTTTCCTCAAAAATACCCTCACCATGAGCTTTAAGAATCGAATAAATTTTGAGGCTCATCATTAATTTTGTACACTCAAAAGTTCGTTTCCCTGAATTAAACCAATCTTTAGATTCTTGATTTGCCCAAAGATATTGAGCTTTTTGCTGAAAGGTTTTATAAGAATCTTCATCATTTCGATAAATCACTGCGGTAGCCAATGCTGGAGTCATTAGCATTTTATGCCAATCAATTACCACAGAATCTGCCAAATACAAACCCTGAACCTTGTGTTTGTATTTTTCGGAGAAAATTACTGCTCCACCGTGAGCTCCATCAGCATGTAGCCAAAGTCCATGTTTTTGAGCAAACGCTGCAATTTCTTTCAAATCATCATAACTACCCGTCGAAGTTGAGCAAACACTAGCAACAATACAAAATATTTTTATACCTTTATTTTGAGCGTCTTGATAGTATTTTTCCAATAAATCTGTTCGTATTTGAAATTTCTCATTGGTAGGTATTTTAATAATTCCTTCATTTCCTAATCCCATAATCCGAGCCGCCCTATCGACACAATAATGAGCTTCTTCAGATACCATTACCGCCAACTTTTCGGTACTTCCTTCCTCCCAAACACCTGTTTGAGCAGCTCTTGCAGTTAGTAAAGCAGTCAAAGTTGCCAAAGTTCCACCAGAAGTTAATAAGCCACCTGCATTTTTGTCAAATCCGATTTTTTGGGCCAATAAATCTGATAAAATTTTTTCGAGAGGATTGGTTACTAGCCCCATTTCATAAACAGCCATTCCATTATTAAGCAAATGCGACAACATCCCCGCCATTGCGGTGACAGGTAAAGGAGGAGTAACCTGATGCCCCATGTAGCGAGGATGATGTAAATGATTAGATAAACTGATGACATTTGCAAAAAAATCATTCAAATCACCCTTGCCATTTTCAAAATCCTCTTGCCAAAATGCCAAGCTCTTTTCGGGAGCTTCAAACGGAATTACCTTTTCTAATTGTCGGCTTTGAGCATTTTCTAAATAATCAGCCATCAAATCAACTAATTGATGTGCATTTTTTCTGAAATCTGTTGCAGAAAATGCGTCTTGTAAACGGGGCATATAATTGTTCGGATTAGATATTATGATTGAAATTTTTTCAATGTCGAAATCAATTTTTCATTCTCTTTTCTTGTTCCAATTGTAATTCTGATACAATCCTCACAAAGCATCACGTTAGAACGATTTCGAGTAATAATTTTTTGTTCTATTAGATAATCAAAAATCGTATTAGCGTCAGAAAACTTCACCAATAACGAATTTGAATTGCTCGGATAAATATGCTTTACTATGGGTAATTTTTCTAATTTTACTTTCAAATGCTCCGATTCCTGCATAATTTTCTGCACATACTCATTTTTCTTATCTTCTTTCCCCAAAGCTAAATACAAGAGTTTTTGAGTGACCAAATTCAGGTTATAAGGATATTTGATTTTATTCAAGATATCGATAATTGCCTCTGAAGCAAAAGCCATTCCAAGGCGTAAAGCCGCCATTCCCCAAGCTTTCGAGAATGTCTGTAAAACCACTAATTGAGGATATTTAGATAAAGATTTTGTAAAAGATTCTTCAGGTGAAAAATCGATATAGGCTTCATCAACTACTACCAATCCGGTATCGAAATGCTCTAAAATTTCAAGAATATCACCTCTATTGATAGAATTTCCAGATGGATTATTGGGCGAACAAATCCAGATAATTTTAGTATTGGTATCAATTGCTTCTAATATTTTCTTTACATCTAACTGAAAATCAGGCAGTAAAGCAACCTGCCTAACTTCTACATTCTGAATATCTGCACAAACTTTGTACATTCCATACGTAGGCGGAAGAATGATGATATTATCTTTTTGTGGTTCGCAAGTAGCTCGGATAATCAAATCAATGGCTTCGTCAGAGCCATTTCCCAAGAATATCTGCTTAGGTTTTACTCCTTTTATTGGAGCAAGTTTAGCTTTCACATCCGACTGATAAGGGTCAGGATAACGATTGTATTTAGCAGAAATAACCGAGCCGTAAGGGTTTTCGTTGGCATCTAAAAATATCCCTTCTTTACCCGAATACTCATCTCGGGCGGAAGAATAGGGAGTCAATGACAAAATATGCGGTCGAATAACTTTATCTAGAGAAAACATATAAAAAATAATAAAAAACTGCCATTCAAATCAATGCTTCGCCAATTTGAATGACCTTAGCGTGAAATAAAAAATTACTTTTGCAAATTTGCGGAAAGTTGTTCTAACTTTGATACAAAATTTGAAAAGAAAATCATGTTATCCAAAGAAAATATTTCCGAATACTTCAAAACTTTACAAGACAGCATTTGTCAAGCATTGGAACAAACAGACGGCAAAGCAAAATTCCGAGAAGATAATTGGCAACATCATGGCGGCGGTGGTGGTAGAACCCGAGTAATTACCGATGGAAATATCCTCGAAAAGGGCGGTGTAAATTTTTCGGCAGTGTCGGGCGAAACCTCCGAAGCTCTACAAAAACAACTAAAACTTAATGAAAAAGCAGATTATTTTGCCACAGGTGTCAGTATAGTGCAGCATCCCGTAAGTCCAATGGTACCGATTATCCACATGAATGTTCGCTATTTCGAAATGTCGAATGGTATTTCTTGGTTTGGAGGTGGTATTGATTTAACCCCACATTATGTCAATGATGAAGATGCCGTTTGGTTTCATGAACAATTAAAAAAAGTATGCGACCAGCATGACATCAATTATTATCGAACCTATAAAGAATGGGCAGATAATTATTTTTATATCAAACATCGAGAAGAAACCAGAGGGATTGGAGGGATATTTTTTGATTATTTAAAGCCCAATGATGAGAAAGAAAAAGAAAATATTTTTGCCTTTGTCAAATCTGTTGGCGAAGCTTTTGCCCCTATTTATACTCATTTTATGGCAAAAAATAGCAAAATTTCTTATGGAGAACAAGAGAAATCTTGGCAAATGCTCCGCCGTGGAAGATATGTTGAGTTTAATTTGGTTTGGGATAGAGGAACCAAATTTGGTTTAGAAACCAATGGTCGAACCGAATCAATCCTGATGAGTTTGCCACCTGTTGCCAATTGGGCGTATGATTATCAGCCCGACCCACATACCCCAGAAGCCCGAACACTGAGTTTGCTCAAAAAAGGAATCGATTGGGTCTGAAACTCATCTCACTAGTCTGCCAAAATAGTAATTTGATAGACTAGTGAGATTGTAAAATTAACTTTTACCTCCCAAATAAGAGCTATTCATAAGTACTTCAAAGCCAGTAAAATCGACGGGAGTTTTTTCATATTGATACGTTATTTTTAGCGATTGCGTCCGATTATTATCACCCATTGCCACATCAACATCATCCATCGTCAATTGACTAGGATGTTCGTAGCCACAAGCATGACAAATGTCTAATATTTCTTTACTCAATGTATTAAAATAATTATAAAAACGTTCACTTTTTAGCATGGGGTCAATACCCGATTGTAACCACTTATTTTGCGTAGCAACCCCACTTGGGCAACGGTTAGTATGACAAATCTGTGCTTGAATACATCCAATCGATAGCATAGCCTGTCTGGCAATATTTATAATATCGGCTCCCATAGCAAAAGCCATTACTGCCGAATCTGGTAGCCCTAATTTTCCCGAACCTATGAATGTAATATCTTGACACAAACCTCTTTTTTGAAAAATTTTATATACCGACGAAAAAGCATATACATAAGGCAATGAAACATGGTCTGCAAAACTTGGAGGAGCAGCTCCTGTTCCACCTTCGCCCCCATCAATCGTAATAAAATCAGGACCTTTGCCCGTACTTTTCATAATATCTGCCAATTGTTCCCATAAGTCGAGTTTACCAACCGCCGATTTCAAACCAACAGGTAATCCAGTTGCGTTAGCGAGTAACTCAATAAAATCCACCATTTCAGGAATATTTGAGAAAGCTCGGTGATTTGCTGGAGAAACGACATCTTTTCCGATTGGTACATGGCGAATCTCTGCCAATTCTTTAGTAATCTTTGATGCAGGTAATACGCCCCCTTTGCCAGGTTTAGCCCCTTGAGATAATTTCAACTCAATCATTTTAATTGACGGATTATCTTGGCAGAGTTTTACCAATTTGTCCAAAATAAAATTACCTTCATCATCCCTAATTCCAAAATAAGCCGTCCCAATATTAAGAACGATATCCGCTCCATTTTTATGATAAGGCGATAATCCTCCCTCACCAGTATTGTGATAACATCCGAATTTCGCCGCTCCTTTATTCAGCGACTCAATGGCAGTGGAAGAAAGAGAACCAAAGCTCATGCCCGAAATATTAATGACCGATTTGGGCAAGTATGGCTTTTTTCGTTGATGCGACAAGCCAATTACTTTTGCTGAAGGGCAAAAAGCAGGATTCGCTCTGTTGGGATGATTGGCAGGTAAACTGAAAGGTAAAAGTGCAGGCTTGATAAAATTAAAGCCTGGTGCATTCATATCTTGATCACTACCAAAACCTTGAAAATTATTTTCTTTTTTAGATGAAGCATACACCCAAGACCTCTGCCTTCGATTAAAAGGAAGCTCTTCCCTATTATTGGCTACAATATATTGCCTCAATTCTGGACCGAAGCTTTCGAGAAAATAGCGAATATGCCCAACAATCGGAAAATTATGCTTAATTGTATGCTTTTTTTGAGAAATATCATACATCAATACGAATAGCAACAATAAACACACGTAGCCCCACCAAGGGATTTGAGCTAAAATAGATAACATAAAAGTCATTTTTGGATAATTTTTTAGATTGATGAATTTAAGGAATATTAAGAACCATTTCGTCATTGGTTAATTTAAAGCCAAATTTTTCATAAATAATTCTTCCAGCATCCGTAGCATGGAGCGAAATTCGGCGATACCCGATTCCCTTTGCCTCCTCCAGAATATATTGAAATAATTCCTTAGCAATACCTTTACCACGGTAATTTGCATCTGTAAACATATTCATAATGTAAGCAATTTTACCATCGATAAGTGTAAAACCTGGAGCAACTTCGAAAAATACTAAACCACTCGTTGCAATGAGTTTATTGCCATCAACGGCTACCCAAGCAATAAACTGATTAGCCATAATATTTGTATGAAAATAATGAGAAAGCGAAGTTCGCAATGCTTCTTCAGTATATAATCGGCTCTCTTGCGGTTGTACTTCTTTTAGAAAATCAATTCTTAGTTGTACTAATTGTTCAATATCGTTGATATCTGCTTTTCTATATGAAATATTCATAGTTTTAAGGATAATAGACAAGAAAACAAAATAACAAGCTTTCGGCTATTTTAATTTCGGGAGGTTAAAAATTAAATTTATATTTTTAGGAAAAATACAAATTCTATCTGAATTAGGCACATCGTTTGAAATAAATGAACCTATTTAGATTTTAAAATCTAAATAGGTTCATTATTATTATCCAAAAATCTATTTTAATTAAATAATAAATAGGCAATTAATAAAGTAATGAGAATATTGAATAACTGAGCAATAAGAAAGGCGATAAATGGTTTTTTACCTTCATTATTAAATAAATCGGAAAATTTTGTTTCTAAACCAATACTTGTAAATGCCAAAGCAAACCAAAGCCCCTGCAAAGACTTCAAACCACCTTTCACATGATCGATGGTATCAGTCGATATCACAAACGAGAACAACAAAGAAGCCGCTACAAATCCAATGACAAATTTAGGGAAACGCTCCCAAATAATTCCTAAAGTAGGTTTTGATTCTTTCGCTGTCTCAGATTGGTTGTTGGTATAAGTCCAATAAATTGAGATGGCAAATGCCGCCAAACCTAATAATACATTTTGAGAGAATTTTACAATGGTACTAATTTTCAAGGCTTCTTCACCAACCAAACTTCCCGATGCTATCACAGCACCTGTTGTATCAATTGTACCACCAAGCCAAGCCCCCGTAACGGCTTCTGATAAGCCAAGAAACTGAGCTATAAAAGGCATAAAAATAATCATCGGTATTGCCGTAATTAAGACAATCGAGATAACATAGGATAATTTTTTTGAATCTCCTTTAATCGCTCCAGCAGTGGCAATTGCTGCAGAAACACCACAAATTGATACTGCACTCGAGATAATAATGGCAAATTCTTCATCAATTCCTATTTTTTTAGATATCCAAAAAGCAAAATACCACACCGAAACCACCACCAATAATGCCTGCACAAGCCCCAATGAGCCTGCTTTAAGAATATCTCCAAAAATAACGCTCGTACCAAGTAATACTAAGCCTATTTTGACAAATAGCTCTGTAGAGAGAGATTCACGAAGCCAATCTGGAATACTAAAAAAATTACTGATTAACAATCCGATAGATAAACTAAATATGACAGCCTCAAGATTCCAATTTTTAAGGAAAGCATTACCTGCCAAAATTAAAGCTAAAAAAGTCAATAAAAAAACAATCGGAAAACCCTTAACAATCGCCGAAATATTTTTTCCGAGTACCCAAGAAGATAAAATCGCAATACCATATACTAAAATGAAAAGTAATAAAATATTCAATAAATTATCTGTAGTAAATACTTTTACAATCAAATCGGATGATTCTTTCCAGGCAAAAACCGGATTTGGAATTTTAAGCCCTACCAAGGCTAAAACTATAATCAGAAATCCGCAAAGTACAACTGTCCAATCTTCTGTCAACTCAACTATTTGTTTTTTCTTCGACATAATATATTTGTTTTAGTTTTAGTTTTAGTTTCAATTACATAGCAATGAATAATCTTTTTATCCGATAGATTTAGTGAAAACAAATATACAAAGCTTTTTAGAAATTTTATGATAAATCAAAGATAGAAAGATGAAATTTATGCAAAACCCAATACATAAAATAATTCAAGAAATGTCATCAGAATCAAATCGACAACATTTCTTGAAAATATTATTGTTAAAATAGTGTTTTATTAGAACGAATATCTCAAAGTAACACCATAAGTACGTGGGTCACCCAAAATTCCAGCATATTGTCCGGCACTTCCTGGAGCTGCTAAAAGCTGCTCGAAATAATCTTTGTTAGCAAGATTTCTTCCCCAAACAAAAACAGACACTCCATTAGAAGCCCTAAACCCTACTCGGCTATTCAACAATGAATAACCATCAATATTCAAGTATTGCGAAGGTGATGGACTTGAGGAAAATTCTGAGCGAAAATAAACATCTAAAGCAGCAAAGTAATTACCTTTTAAGCCCAAAAAATTACCTTTTGTGGTTGCTTCAATCCCAAACGATCCTGACCATTTCGAAATACCCGGTAATCTTCCTCCCGAGACATCCTTGAAAGCCAAAGAACCTCCTACCTCTTCCAATGGAACAGGAGCATTCGTGAACGAAACATATTTTCCATTGGTGTATGCCAAAGCTCCCGTTAGGGTAAAATGTTGATTAAGTCTTACATTGCCATCAACTTCTAAGCCAAATACACGTACTTTTTCGGCATTAGCCAAATATCCTCTATTCACACCCGGCTCTGGCGTCTGAACTTGTGTTTGGTAATTTTTGATTTCATCATTAAAAAATACTACGTTCAAAACCGAATTATCAGTTGGTTTGGTTTTTATTCCAAATTCAAGATGTTTTACAAATTCTGGTTTGACTTCTGCCAATTCTACCAATACTTTCCCGTTTGCTGTTGGTAATCCTCCGATATTTACCCCTACTGGTTTGTAGCTCAATGAATAAGTAGCAAATGAATTAACTGATTTGTTCAATTTATATTGAAGTGTCAATTGACCTGAGAAATTACCTTCTGTCGCTTCTGTATTAAATGATTGATTGGTATAAACAGCATTTTTCAGAGCAACTAGGGCAGGGTCAGTGGTTATCAATCCTCCGTAGGTTTCTCTTTTATAGTCGGCAATTTTTTTATCATAATTATATCTGATACCTGGCAAAATATGTAATTTGTCGGAAACAGACCAATCTACTTGACTGAAAACCGCTAAACTTGTACTTTGAATACGGTTAGTTGTACGAATACCGAAATTATCAAATAAGCCTGGCGTTTTCCATAGAGGATTGGTAGAATTTTGAGCAAAACGCCATTGTGCAGCCCCTGCTTCCTCGGTTTGAACTGGGTCTGAATTCAAATCTTGCCACAATCCAAACAATCCTATCACCCCATTTACTTTTGAGGAAATTTTTCCAGAATATCGAATTTCTTGCGACCACTGCTGATGCTTAGAATTTCCCGACGAAATAGTAAATACCGGTAAACCTGTATAATCACGGTCATTGAGTGGTGTCCATTTCCAATAACGCCAAGCAGATGTCGAAGTTAATGTGCCTTTGCCTAATTTAATATCGGCATTGAGTGATAAACCACCAAGCTGATTGTCGGCTTTAGACGGAGTATCTAAATCGACAATTCTCTCAAATGGACTACTATAAGGAAGTGTATAGTTCAAATCTTTGATAATAGCATTGAATTGTCGATAAGCAGCCCGCTTGGTTGTGACCACACCAGCTACTGGCCATCCATATCCATTTGGTTTTTGATTCGTAACATCAGCGATAAATGTAATTTTGATTTTATCAGTTGGAGTGTATAATAATTGACCTCTAAAACCTAAATTATTAATATCATTCATGTGTTGCTGGGTTTTTACATTGTATAGCAAGCCATCTCGTTGAGTACCCGAAAAAGATATTCTTGTAGCAATTTTCTTACTTAATGCACCTGAAACAGAGCCTTTTGCTTGAATATATCCATAATTTCCATAGCTCAATTCAAAACTTGCCGAAGGGTCAAAGCTTGCTTCTCGTGTAGTAATATTGAATGCCCCCGACGTTGTATTTTTACCAAATAAGGTTCCTTGAGGCCCTCTCAAAACCTCTACTCTGTCGATATCTACAAAATCTAAGGCAGTGGCTGCCGGACGTGCATAATATACGCCATCCACATAAAACCCAACCCCTGGGTCAATACCGTCATTTGTCAAACCAAAAGTTGAGCCTAAACCCCGAATATTCAAGGTTGTATTTCTCGCATTAGAAGCATACAATTGTACAGTAGGAACTAATTCTTTCAAACGATTCACATTGAAAGCTCCAGCATCTTCTGCTGTTGCACCTCGGATAACAGAGATTGGTATCGGAATATCTTGTACTGCTTCTTGACGACGGCGGGACGATACAACTACATCTGCCAATTGATTCACATCTTGCTTTAATCTGATTTCGACTTTGCTTTCATTGATAACTATTTCTCTTTTGACATAGCCAACAAACGATACAATGACAGTAAAAGGTAACTTCTGCCCAGTGATTAGGGCAAATTCTCCATTAGCATCGGTTGTTGCACCATTGGTAGTTCCTTTGATGGAAACGGTTGCTCCTATCAATTTCTCACCAGTTTGTTCATCTGTCACAACACCCGAAACAGTCGCATTGATGACAGGTTTGTCTTGGGCTATTGATAATACAGGAAGTAAAAACAATAACCATAAAATGCCAAATTGTAATGTTTTTTTCATGTTTATTTAATCTTTGGTTTAAAATATTGGATGATTTTATATTTCCTAATTAGCCATGCCCGTTAGAATATTGGTTTCGAAACTCGGGAAAAAATAGGCAATGCATCCATCTTATCTTTTGATTTAATTTTAATTTATGTCACAAAAATACTAATTCTATATACTCTATCAAATTTATAGAGTTATATTTTACAAAATTCTTTATTTTTTTAAATAAAAAATTTGTTTAACACTACTTTGTATAGAAAATTAATCTAAATTTATATGGATTAGGTTGAATAACTTGGGGATACTAATGTGAGTTTCGAGGAATTTATATTTTCTAATACGGAGAATTTACACAAATTCATACAAGTAAATAATTTTCAGAAGGCATGATATATTCTGACCTATCTTAGACGCTTTTCTGAAATCGAGAAGCACAAAAAAAGAGTTATAATAAGTTTTACCTTATCATAACTCTTTTATAATCAACAATTTTATTTTGTGGGCCCACCTGGGATCGAACCAGGCACCTACTGATTATGAGTCAGTTGCTCTAACCGAATGAGCTATAGGCCCAAAACCTTTTCGGTTTTTGTGGTGCAAAATTAATACATTCAACGAATACATCAAAATTTTATGTCTATTTTTCTCAGCTTAAAAACTAATTTTTTCCAATCCATGTTGTTTCCTTGATACATCTAAGTTTTTTTTGCTAACATTACAAACCTTTTGCAGAGGAAAACACCCGAATTTCAAACATGGCAAACAAACGTAAAATCTTCAACGACCCGGTTTATGGATTCGTTAGTATTCCGTCTGACTTAATCTTCGATTTAATCGAACATCCTTCTTTTCAAAGATTACGGAGGATTAAACAGATGGGAACAGCAGATTATGTTTATCCAGGAGCCTTGCATACCCGTTTTCATCATGCTTTAGGAGCAATGCACTTGATGGGTGAAGCAATTAAAGTATTACAATCCAAAGGCATAGCAATTTCAGAAAAAGAAAAAGAGTCTGCCCAAATTGCTATTTTATTACACGACATCGGGCATGGTCCATTTTCACATGTATTAGAGCATACCCTTTTACATCAAGTTCACCACGAGCATATTTCTGCACTTTTGATGCAGTTTCTCAACAAGTATTTTGATGGACAGCTAACTATCGCCATCGAAATGTTTAACGGGACTTATCCGAGAGCATTTTTTCATCAACTCATTTCAAGTCAATTAGACATGGATAGAATGGATTATCTTTGTCGGGATACTTTTTTTTCAGGCGTAGTTGAGGGGCAAATTGGTGTAGATAGAATCATTAAAATGCTGAATGTTGTAGAAAATCAATTGGTAATAGAAGAAAAAGGACTATTGAGTGTTGAGGATTTTTTACATGCACGAAGGCTGATGTATTGGCAGGCTTATCTGCACAAAACAAGTATTTGTACTGAAGTAATGCTTGTACAAATCATCAAAAGAGCTAGAGAATTGCTCAAAAATGGTCAAAGTATATTTTCAACTCCATCTTTTCAGGTATTTTTAAGCGAAAATGTAAATTTGAGTAATTTTCAGACAAATCCTCTATATTTAGAAAAATTTATTGAAATTGATGACTCAGATATTTGGGCATGTATCAAGGTATGGCAGCATCACGAGGATGCATTGTTAAGTACTTTGTGTAAAGATTTACTCCACCGAAATCTGTATAAAATTATTCTTTCCAATGAGCCGATTCAAGAAGAAACTATAAATTCCCTCAAGCACGATTTACTCGCCAAGCCAAATATCAACGCAACAACACTCCCCTACCTGATTATTGAAGGAAGTGTTAGCAATAAGGGCTATGTTTCGAATCAGGAAAGTATAAAAATTTTAAGAAAAAATAATGAAATTATCGATATAGCCGAAGCTTCTGATTTACCGACCATCAAGGCTTTGATGAACATCGTCAAAAAATATTATGTATGTTGGGGCAAAAATGTATCTTTGTAATAAATTAGTAAGATTAGAATAAATTTTGTATTATTCCAAGAATAACTTTGAATGGAACAGCGTTTTTTCAATCAAATTTCTAATTAAAAAATATTAATCCTTGCATACTCAATCGTTAAGGGAAAAATTTTATGAAATTTACAGTCAGGCAAATAGCAGACTTACTTCAAGGCGAAGTTTTAGGAGATGACTCGCTTACAGTCAGCAATTTAGCAAAAATAGAAGAGGGTAAACCGGGTGATATTTCATTTTTATCGAATGAAAAATATGAACCTTTTTTATATACAACCCAAGCTGATGCTGTCATTGTATCAAAGACATTCCAACCCAAAAAAGAGCATACAGCAAGTCTTATTCTTGTAGAAAACCCATATACATCTTTCACTATTTTACTGGAAGAATACCAAAAAATTATCGATTTTTCAAAAATTGGTACTGAAAATCCGGTGTTTGTTGGGGATGATACAACTTTAGGACAAAATCTTTATAGAGGGGCTTTTTCCTACATAGGGAAAAATTGTAAAATAGAAGATAATGTAAAGATTTATCCTCATGTATTTATCGGAGATAATGTAAAGATTGGGAAAAATACCATTATATATGCTGGGGCTAAAATATATGCCAATAGTATTATCGGTGAATATTGCGTGATTCATGGTGGAGCAGTGATTGGTAGTGACGGTTTTGGATTTGCTCCGCAAGCTGACGGCACTTATAAAACAATTCCACAATTGGGAAATGTCATTCTTGAAAATAAAGTGAGTATAGGTTCAAATGCAACCGTAGATTGTGCCACGATGGGTTCTACTATTATTCGAGAAGGTTCGAAAATTGACAATTTGGTTCAAATTGCCCATAATGTAGAAATCGGAAAAAATACGGTTATTGCTGCCCAAACGGGGATTGCAGGCTCCACAAAAATTGGAGAAAATTGTGTGATTGGAGGGCAAGTCGGAATTGGTGGACACCTTAGTATTGCCAATGGAACAAAAATCGGAGGAAAAGCAGGAGTAACTAAAAGTATCCGAAAAGAAGGAACTTCAATCAACGGAAATCCAGCATTCGATATCGGTGATTTCTTAAAATCAATGTCAGTTTTCAGAAAATTACCAGCATTAGAGAAAAAAATACTCGAACTTGAAGAAAAAATAACTAACTTACCGAATTAATAGTTAAAATTACACCATATTTTAAAAAAAAATTTGATTATAAGCCTCAGAATTATTAAATAATACAATGAACGTTAAACAGCAGACACTCAAATCACTTGTTTCTATTACGGGCGTAGGTTTACATACGGGCGAAAAAGTTACCATGCTTCTCCAACCAGCAGCCATTAACCACGGATACAAATTTCAAAGAATTGACTTACCTAATAAGCCCATCATCGAGGCTGATGTTGATTTGGTAGTGGATACCTCTCGTGGAACAGTATTAGAAAAAGATGGCGTACGTGTGCATACCACTGAGCATATTTTGTCGGCTTTAGTAGGCTTACAAATTGACAATGTACTTATTCAATTAGACGGACCTGAAATTCCGATTGTGGATGGAAGTGCTATTAAATTCGTGGAGATTATAGAAGAAGCTGGTATTGAAGAACAAAATGCTCTTAGAAATTATTATGAAATAACAGAAGCTATACATTTCAGAAACGATGATCAAAGTATCGAATTAGCGGCTTTGCCTTTGAATGATTATCGTTTGACCGTAATGGTAGATTATAATTCTACAGTTTTACATAGTCAGCATGCTCAATTACATGATATTAATTTGTTCAAGCAGGAAATTGCACCTTGCAGAACTTTTGTATTTTTACATGAATTAGAGGCTTTATTTAAAGCAGGTTTAATCAAAGGTGGTAATATTGATAATGCAGTAGTAATCGTTGACAGAGAAATTTCAGAGGAAGAAGTTGAAAATTTAGCTAAATTATTAGGAAAAGATAAAGTTCATGTCGGCAAAACAGGTATTTTGAACGATATGCCTCTTCGATTTACTAATGAGCCAGCTCGCCATAAATTATTGGACGTAATGGGTGATTTAGCATTAATCGGAAAGCCATTAAAAGCACATATTCTTGCCGCAAGACCAGGGCATACCCCTAATGTAGCTTTAGCAAAAAAAATCAAAAAGCACATGACGGATGCTGCTAAAAGCACTCCTCAATATGACCCAAATACTCCTCCAGTCTTTAATATCAATGAAATTGCGAGATTACTACCCCACCGTTATCCTTTTGCACTCGTAGATAAAATTGTCTATCTCGACGGTCAAACAGTAGTGGGTGTGAAGAATATTACGATGAATGAACCACAATTCACAGGCCATTTCCCAGAAAACCCTGTCATGCCAGGCGTACTTCAAATTGAAGCAATCGCACAAACAGGCGGAGTATTGGTACTTACTTCCACCGGTGACCCTGAAGGTTATTGGCCTTATTTGGTAGGAATCGACAATTGCAGATTTTATAAAAATGTACTTCCTGGAGATACTCTAATTATCAGATGCTCTCTATTAGCTCCAATCAGAATGGGAGTTGCCAAAATGCACGGTGAAGCTTGGGTTGGGAAAAATCTTGTCTGCGATGTAAGTATGACAGCGAGATTGGTAAAAAAAGCAAAATAATAAATCCCTAATAAAAGCCAAATCTGCTTTTGGTCTAAATTATATCTATATTAATAAACATGAATCAACCGTTAGCATACATACATCCTGATGCCAAAGTTGCACATAACGCTGTCATCGAGCCTTTTGCTGTAATTCATAAGGATGTCGAAATCGGCGAAGGTACCTGGATTGGCTCGCATGCCATCATTATGGAAGGTGCAAGAATCGGGAAAAATTGTAGAATTTTCCCAGGAGCTGTTATCTCGGCTGTCCCGCAAGATTTAAAATTCAAAGGGGAGCAAACTATCACTATCATCGGTGATAATACCACTATCAGAGAATGTGTCACCGTCAATCGTGGTACTATTGATAAACACAGAACCGAAATCGGTGCCAATTGTTTAATCATGGCCTATGCACACGTAGCACATGATTGTATCGTTGGAGACAATGTAATTTTAGCAAATGCCGTTCAGCTTGCAGGGCATATTATAGTTGAAGACTTTGCTAATATTGGTGGAATGACTGCTGTTCAGCAATTTGTAAAAATAGGAAAACATACCTACATTGGTGGTTGTTCTCAAATCCGAAAAGATGTTCCTCCGTTTATCAAAGCCGCTCGTGAACCACTTTCTTATGCTGGTATTAACTCGGTAGGTTTAAGAAGAAGAGGGTTTTCGGATGCAAAAATCACTGAAATCCAAGATATTTACCGATATATTTATTTGAAGGGTCTCAATAATACTGAAGCAATTGCCCAAATTGAACTTGAATTCCCAGCTTCTCCGGAAAGAGATGAAATCCTAAATTTTGTCCTAAAATCGGAACGTGGAATCATCAAAAGTCCTGTAAAAAAATCTTCGGAATAACGTTCTAAAAACACACAAAATAGTCTAATTATTTTGTGTGTTTCTCTTTTTTCAATGAATATAATTCTCGACAATCTAGGTAAAAAATTTCGAAATGAATGGATTTTTCGAAATGTACATTTAAGTTTTAAAAAAGGACAAAGTTATACTTTCATCGGGCCAAATGGAAGTGGAAAATCGACACTTTTACAAGTGCTTATCGGTAGTTTACCACAATCTGAGGGAAAGATAACTTATACAAATTCACAACAGACAATCGAACCTGACGACATCTATAAAGAAATCAGTATTGCTGCACCTTATTTAGAATTGGTAGAAGAATTGAGCCTTCGGGAAAGTATCGAATTCCATAAAAAATTCAAGAAAATTAAAAATAATTGGGGTTCAGTAGAGTTAATGGATGCCCTCCAATTATCTGCTCATGCCGATAAAATTATTAAAAATTTCTCGTCTGGCATGAAACAAAGACTTAAATTGGGACTTGCATTTTATTCCGAAACTCCTATTATTGTTTTGGATGAACCAACCTCTAACTTGGATGTACAAGGAATTGATTGGTATTTGGAACATGTTGAAAAACATACCCAAGATAGGCTATTAATTATTTGTTCGAACCAAAAAAACGAATATGAATTTTGCCAAAACATCATAGATTTGAGAAGTTTTAAGCAAAAAACAACTTGAATTGTGCCAATTATTCAATAAATCTTAGTCTATCTGTCGGACAAAAGAGATGTTACGTTTCAAACCTTCAAGTTTAGTTCTTTTGATGGCACTTTTCTTGAATAATTCTCTAAACATCTCTTCTGTTATCTCTTCCCAATCTTTATTAGAAAATCCTTGTAAAGTAGGAGAAAGTCTAAATTCATCTATTTGATGTGGCGTCGAAAAACGATTCCAAGGGCAAACATCTTGGCAAACATCACAACCAAAAACCCAGTTTTCAAATTTACCTTTTACCTCCTCTGGAATCGCCTCTTTCAGTTCAATCGTAAAGTAACTGATACATTTTGAACCATCTACCAAATACGGCTCTACAATTGCATCCGTCGGGCAAGCATCGATACATTTGGTACAAGTACCACAATAATCTTTTATTGCCACATCGTATTCTAGTTCTACATCACAAATAATCTCACCAATAAAGAAAAAACTACCTATTTGTCGGTTGATTATATTCGAGTGTTTCCCCATCCAACCTAAGCCCGATTTTTTTGCCCAAGCCTTATCCATTACGGGAGCTGAATCGACAAATATTCTACCATTTATCTCCCCCACTTCTTCAGAAATATATAATAATAAGTCGGAAATTTTATCCTTCATCACATAATGATAATCTTTTCCATAAGCATATTTCGAGATTTTATAATCAGTCGAATCATGGGATAATTGTTCTTCTGGGTAATAATTTAGCAAAACCGTAATGACGGACTTCGCCCCATCGACCAAAAGTCTAGGGTCTAATCTTTTATCAAAATAATTTGCCATGTATGACATTTTTCCATGATAATTTTGCTTTAACCATTGCTCCAGCAAAGGAGCTTCCTCCTCTAAAAATTCAGCTTTAGAAATACCACATGCATCAAAACCAAGCTCTTTCGCCTGATATTTGATACTTTCTGTCATTTTTTGTCTTTTACTTTCCAACATATCGAGTAATTTTATCCAAAACAAATGTTTCAAATTCATCTGATTCTGCCATTTCTATCTCAATCGGGAGATAATAAAAATGCTTTTGTTCGTCTGGAGTCAATAATGATTGTATTTTCACAAAATCTTTTTCCGTTGTAACAATTTGTGGTACTAAGCGAAAATCTCCAGATGCAAAAATGATATTTTCCACGTCTTTACGCTTAAAATCATAATGGTCTGGGAAATCCTGAATTTGTTTAATCAATAAGCCTTTGTGTTCTAAATATTCCACAAAAACTTCAGGCTTTGCAATTCCCGTGGCGATTATAATAGGCTTGAGAGCATCAAAATCATTTTTATTGGCATAAGAACAAAAATTCTGATAAACTATGGAAGAAAAATAGACCGGCACACTCTGATTGGTGTATGCCGACAAGTGATGAATAAACTGATCTTTTTCTTCAATATTGAGATTTTTCGGGCATTTGGTCACAACAATGACATCAGCCCTTGCAGCACTTTTTCTTTCATCTCTCAACTTACCCATCGGAAACAAAAAATCATTAAAAAAAGGTCTATTAAAGTCACAAAGTAAAATATTCAAATGAGCATTTACAGCCCTATGCTGAAACGCATCATCTAATATAACAAGCTGATTATCAATAAACAATCTCTGTATATTCCGAATCCCCTCTATTCTATTTTCACATACCACAACATTCACTTCTGGACAATATTTCAGAAAATATTGCATAGGTTCATCTCCAATTTGAGTAGCATTCATTGGATTTTTTGCCAGCACAAACCCTTTTGTTTGCCGCTTATATCCCCTACTGAGAATAGTAGTGCGATATTTATTTGCTAACAAGCGAACCAAAAATTCTACGTGTGGGGTTTTGCCAGTACCGCCTAAATTCAGATTTCCGACATTAATCGTAAATACATCAGGACGAGTAGATTTCTTGATACCTTTATCGTACAAAAAATTTCTAAAGGTAATGATAAGTTTAATCAAAAAAGTAGGTAGTAAAATAAGTAAATTCAGAAAAGAGTAATTCATTCGGAACGATTTTAAATTTCTTTGGTCTTGAAGTAATCTCCTTCAAATAATAAAATTACATAAAACTCCGCAATGACATCTAACCAAAACAAAAGTTTATGTACTTTTGCCAAAATTAAACATTTTTCGATGGGATTGAAAGTCAAATGGTTGAAACATACCTTGAATTTTAAGTTTAAAGTAGGAACTTCACGTGGATTTTATACTGAAAAAGATAGCTTTTTTATCAAAATTTATGATTCGGGCAACCCAAATATTTTTGGGTTGGGCGAAGCTGCTCCACTTAAAGGATTAAGTATCGATGATTTGGAAAATTTTGAAGACATTTTGGAAGATATTTGTCAGACTTTCAATCAATTGGATTTAGAAGTTTTTGAATGGAATCTTCAAATTATCCTGACACAACTGATAGATGATTGTTACCCCTCGATTAAATTTGCCTTTGAAACAGCTCTTTTAGATTTCATGAATGGAGGACAAAGAATTATTTTCAATAATGATTTTGTGAAAGGGCAAAAAACAATTCCCATCAATGGTTTAGTTTGGATGGGCGATAAAGAGTTTATGAGTACGCAAGTGAGCGAGAAACTCCGTGCAGGCTTTGATACAATCAAGATGAAAGTAGGAGCAATCAACTTTGAAGAAGAATTATCTATTTTAGCATCTATTAGAAATAAATATTCAGACGAACAAATTACTTTACGAGTTGATGCCAATGGAGCTTTTTCCGTCGAAGAAGCTCCAGAAAAACTATCAAAATTGGCTACCCTCCAGATACATAGTATCGAGCAGCCTATCAGGCAGGGAAATCAGGAAAGTATGAAAAACCTTTGTGCTGATAGTCCCGTAGCCATCGCCCTTGACGAAGAATTAATCGGTGTGAGTGACTATGTGAAAAAAATGCAATTATTAAAAAATATACAACCACAATACATTATTCTAAAACCTACGCTTTTGGGAGGATTACAGCATTGTAAAGAGTGGATTGAAATCGCAACACGATTAGAGATTGGTTGGTGGATGACTTCTGCTTTAGAATCTAATATTGGCTTAAATGCCATTGCCCAACTGACCGCTCAATACAAAAATACGATGCCTCAGGGCTTGGGTACTGGTGGACTATACCATAATAATATCGACAGCCCATTAGAAGTAAAAGAAGGAAAACTATTTTATAATAATCAATTAGCTTGGAATTTGGATTCTATTGTTTCTTTGACTTAAAATTTTTTAGCAACAATTCGACAAAAAAGAATGTTCTAAATTAAAAAACTTAATGATGTACGTTTCCTTGAATATCGTCAGATACCCGAAAAGATATATACCATTGGCATTTTTATCGATGGCATTATTTAGAATTCCATTATTTTTCTCTAAAAATATAAAGTTCTGGAAACTATTGGGATGCGGGAAAAATGGAACTTTCGATATCACACCAGATTTACAGCAATGGGGATTAATGTGTGTATGGGAAAACAAAGAAGCACTGGATACTTTTCAGCAAAAATCTATTATTTGGAGATTTTGGAAACGCTTCACCTCTGAGCAATGGACTTTTATAGGAATTCCTATCGAAGCTCATGGAGCTTGGGATAAACGCATGCCTTTTCAAACAGAAAAATCCAAAAACTATCATGAAGGAGCTATTGCAGTACTGACTCGGGCAAGTATCAGGCTGAGTAAACTGCATCGTTTTTGGAAAAATGTACCTATTGCCGCAGCTCAACTCGACCATGCGGAGGGATTTATATTTTCGGTGGGTATTGGTGAAACTCCTTTTATCAATCAAGCTACTTTCTCGATTTGGGAAAATCAAGAAATGATAAAAAAATATGCCTATCAACAAAAAGCTCATGCTGAAATAATTAAGAAAACACGCAAAGAAAAATGGTATTCGGAAGAATTGTTCGCAAGGTTTATACCTATCAAGACAGAAGGCACAATTCGAGGGATTAATCCTTTACCTATAAGCTGACTTACTTCCATGATTCGAGTAATAATTATCGAATATTCTAATAATTTTTAATAATTCATCACATCAGGCACGATTATTGATTAAGCTCTTTCATAGCCTAATAAAAAGATGCTTAGTATTCAAAAATTATTAATAAATTCCATTCTTCTGACGCTGTTTTTTCCATTGATTATCTTTGGACAACAGAATAAAGAGCCATTTTTATGCCAAAATCCAGGAACAGGTTTTGACTTGGGCGGGGCGTTTTCTTTGGAATCCGAGTTTAAACAAAATGTAGTTTGTCTTAATTCTGAAACTCCCAATGCAACAATTAATATTATCCCTAAAAACGACACAAACATAAAAAATGCAGGATATATTTTCAATTTTACAGATGGGCAAACATTAAATAATTTCCCCTCAGTTCAAAAACTTAGCTACGATGTATCAAACCCAGGTAAATATTGGGTTTTACAAGGAGCCAATAGCAATACAGAGGGAGGCATTCCTTTAATATCATGTCGCTCAATTGACGTTATTTATACCGAAAAACCAGAAATTGAAATTAGTCCTTGCAATGAAAAAAGCTTGACTATTACGTTTTTAAATAGCTCCGTCAATCAAAAACATCAAAAATACCGTATTATTTGGGGTGATGAAAACAACAATAGTGATGGCGAGTTTATCAATATCACTCAACTTCCCCTAAAAATCTCCCATACCTACACTTCTCCACCAAACGGAAAACCCTTGGTAGTCGGAATCTCAAAAGAAAATGCCGATTGTACAAGTAGCCCGATTCAGCTTATCAACCAAAAAGGAAATCCAAGTATTGATTTATTAGAAGGATTTGATGAAGGGAAAAGTAACAAAATTACTTTTTCTGAGGGGAGTGCAAATGTCGATTATCGTTTGGAGCAAAGAGTAAATAGTGGCAAATGGACAGATACCGGGAAATTCCTTAATCGGTCTGATAACGAAAATACAAAATCAATGAGTTTATCAGGATTTGACACGAAACAGCAATATTGCTTTAGGCTTAGCGGTATGAATGGCTGCGGATTAGTATCAGTATCTAATGAATTATGCACACTTGTACCTCAATATGATGCGTCAAACCCTAAAAAAGTGCCATTCACTTGGACTTCAACATCTGGGAACGTAAAAGAGTACATATTCAATTATAGTGAATATCCTTCAGGAGAAAACGGAAATACAATAAGTCCTACACCCATCAATACCCCTAATTTGACATTAGAAGGATTGGATTGTAGTAAAAAATATCAATTTTATATCACCGCCCATATTCAAAAAGAAAATAATGGAACAATTATCGTAAAATCTCCAATATATCTGATTGAAACCAAGTCGAAAAGCACTTTGAGTCCTATTTCTGTCGCTTCTGTAAATATAGAAAATCCACGACTTATTCAATTTAGTCCGAGTCCATATAGTGCCAATGATGCCTTGAGTAATATCATCATTTCGAAATATCATTTTTATCGACAAGAGGGCAATTCGGGTAATTTTCAATTAATCTCAGAATCAGATAATTTACAATTTCCCTTGTCAGATTCTAGCGTGAATAGTTATGAAAAACAATATTGCTATAAAGTCAGTTATGAAGATGAATGTAGTAACGTATCAGAAAAATCCGAAGCTTTTTGTAGTATATTATTAAAGCCACTCACATTAGGAACAATTCAATGGACAGCACTCAACATCAATACTATTAGCACAACTTCATCCGAATATGTAGTAGAAACCATAGATGAGGACGGGAATATAAAAGTTTTAAAGACTACCAATGAAACCCAATTAGATATCAGAGATTATATAGAAGAATTTGTCAATACCAGCAAAAAAAATCCAACTTTACGAATAAAAGGAGTACAATATTATAAAATCAATATTAATGGTACATTACTCGATTTTCCACTATATTTTTATTCCAACCCACTTACGATTGAAGTTCCAGCTCAAGTTTATTTTCCAACGGCATTTACACCAAACGCTGATGAATTTAATCCAAACTATAGAGCATTGGGCAGATTTATAGCCGACTTTAATTTGAAAATTTTTGATAGATGGGGAAGATTAATATTTGAAGGAAAAAGCATTGAACAAACATGGGATGGAACAGAAAGCGATGGTTCGGCAGCAGCAGCAGGTAATTATACCTATATTGCCAATATCACTTCCTTTAGTGGGAAACAATCTCATACATCAGGATTAATTCAATTATTACGTTAAAAATCTTTTTTTCAAAACTATTTATCCGCTTTATATATGTTTTATATTTGCGGAAGAATCATAAATCATTAAAACAATGAACATGGGAGATATTTTTGGGTTGGCAAGTAAAATGAAAGATATGCAAGCCCGAATTAGTGAAACACAGGAAAATCTTAGCAAAATTACAGAGGTTGGAGAATCGGGAGCAGGAATGGTAAAAGCAGTGGCCAATGGAAGAAAACAAATCATTAATATTGACATAGACGATGAACTCGTTAAGGTTAGCGATAAAACCATCCTTCAAGATTTAATCGTAGCGGCAGTAAATAAAGCTTTAGAAAATGTCGAAGTCCGTGCGAAAGAAGAATTAAAAAAATCAACCGGCGACTTATTACCCAATATTCCCGGAATGGACTTGGACGGGCTTTTCAAATAATATTTATGGCAACATTAGCCGTTGTAATACTCAACTATAATGGAAGACATTTTCTCGAAAAATTTCTTCCGAGTGTCATTTCCTATTCTTCCGACTATGAAATCGTTGTGGCAGACAATGCCTCCAATGACGACTCGGTTATGTTTTTAAAAGAGAATTTTCCACAAATTTCCATCATTCAACACACAACGAATCATGGATTTGCGGGAGGCTATAATGAAGCACTCAGGAAAATTGATGCAAAATATTATGTTTTACTGAATTCCGACGTTGAAGTCAGTCCAAATTGGATCAATCCAATATTTGAATTAATGGAACAAAATACTTCCATTGCTGCTTGCCAACCAAAAATTAGAAATTATTTCGCAAAAAACGATTTTGAATACGCAGGGGCAGCAGGTGGCTACATCGATCATCTTGGATATCCTTTTTGTAGAGGTCGAATTTTTGATCAAATTGAAGCGGATTTTGGGCAATATGATGATATCAAAGAAGTTTTTTGGGCAACTGGTGCTGCTATGTTTGTTCGGGCTAGTGATTTTCATGCAGTAGGAGGATTTGATGCTACTTTTTTTGCTCACATGGAAGAAATAGACCTTTGTTGGCGGCTTAAACTCAGCGGAAAAAAAATTTTCTATCATCCACAATCAATTATCTATCATGTCGGAGGAGGAACTTTAGCCAAATCTAATCCACGTAAAACATTCCTAAATTACAGAAATGGATTATTAATGCTTTACAAGAATTTACCCCAAGAAAACCTTATAAAAACTATTTTTATCCGATTAATACTTGACGGAATTTCTGGATTAAAGCTAATTACTGAGGGTAAAGTCTCAGATTGTATAGCTATTATCAAAGCTCATTTTGATTTTTACTCAGAAATTAGACAAGTTAAAAGGAATAATCCCCAGCCTATCCAACAAGTTTATTCTGGGAGTATTGTTCTTGACTATTTCATCAAGAAAAATATAGACAACATCAAAGCCTTCTTCAGACAATCCTAGCTATGACAATGAAAACAAAAATTATCGGTATAACGGGAGGAATAGGATCAGGAAAAAGCATAGTATGTCGAGTATTCGAGCATTTAGGCATCCCTGTTTACTATGCTGACGATAGAGCTAAATTCCTAACTAATAATAACTTACAACTAATAAAAGAAATCAAGGAGTTATTAGGGAGACAAGCCTACGATGAAAACGGACACTATAACCGTCGATGGGTAGCAACACAAGTTTTCCAAAATCCAGAATTATTAACAATTCTGAATTCCCTCATTCACCCACGAGTATATGAAGATAGCCAGAAATGGGTATTATCACATGCGTCACATCCATATTTAATTCGAGAAGCTGCCATTATTCAAGATAATTATTCCCAATATCTAGATGCAATTGTATCTGTAAGCTCCCCCTTACACTTGCGTATCCAACGCATATTGGCACGTGACCCACATCGAACAAAAGAAGAGATTGAATCCATTATTCAAAATCAAAAAAGTGAAGCTGAATTTGCAAAAATATCTAATCATGTAATTATAAATGACGAAAAACATTTGTTATTGCCACAAATCCTTCAACTTCATCAACTCTTCACAAATCCATAAATCATACTCTGAATGACGCATTTTTAGCAATTCAATACTGCGAGCTAAATCTTCTGAAGTATCTACGTCTGCAAGTATAGGTAATAAGAAATACTGAAGATTCAATCGATGACAAGCTTCTACAGCCTCGTTCAAAACGTCAGGATGACTCCAAACTTTATTGAGAAAAAACATTGCTAAAACTCTTTGATACACATGCGAAATCAAATCAAAATTAAAACCTATCAAATAATACCCACCGTCTTCAGAAGGACCTATAACTACTTGTTGATCAGATAATTTATCAAAAGCAGTATTTAATATTTCCTCCGAAAGTAACAAGCAATCACTCCCAATTATAAGAATTTTGGAATAAGACAAACCATATAAATCATCAAATGCTTTTGCCATTTTAACACCGAGATTTGAATCTAAATCTTGGATTTTTTTTGTAAAGATATCCTCTTTCCAAATATCAAAACAATCAATCTCATCAGAATAAAAAACAAACTTATCAACCTCTAATTTACTAGTTATCAACGCAGTATGATTCATCATCAAACGATAACTTGCCAACGCCCCACTTTCTCCTATGGTTACAGCCAATCGAGATTTCACTTTTCCTAAACGAGGGTTCTTTACAAAAATAATCAATGCCGAGTCCGAGATATTCTCAAGTGTTTGAAACATAATAAAATACAGAATATTTGTTCAAACATAATTGTTTATTCTCATATTTATTATGAATTTTGCAAAAACTATTATTTTCATAAAAACAAATTCATACATGAAACAAATCATACATTCTTCGGAGGCACCCGCAGCGATAGGGCCGTACAGCCAAGCAGTATTAGCTGGGAATACATTATATGTTTCGGGGCAAATAGCCTTAGAGAAAGCTAGCTTAGGCGACATAAAAGCCGAAACAGAGCAGATAATGAAGAATATCGGATATATTTTATCAGAAGCGAGTATGTCCTACGAAAATATTGTAAAAGCGAGCATTTTCCTAAAAAATATGGACGATTTTACTAGTGTTAATGAAGTTTACGGCAGCTATTTTTCAGAAAACCCACCGGCACGAGAGACAGTACAAGTAGCCAAACTACCAAGAGATGTTAATGTCGAAATTTCAGTAATTGCGTACAAAAACTAATACTTTTGACTAATTTTCTTTTGAATTTTATTCTGAATCATCGAATCATTCATTTTGAAATAAATGATTTGATAAAATTTTTACCGTAAAATAAATTTCAAGCGTAAATTTTAGATTTAAATCAATTAATTAAAGTATATTTACGAACAAAACGAGTATCCCTCCCAAGTAATTAATAACTTAAACTGATAGTTTAGCTATGAGAAAAAATTATTTTCTATCTTTATTTTTCTGTCTGGGTGCCACAATCAATGTTTGGGCACAACTAGCTGCTCCTACAAATCCAATAGGAACGCCATCAGGTACCAGCAGTCCTCAAATCAGTTTAACATGGACTGATAATGAATCAACAGAAACGGGTTATCAAATAGCCTACACTTCTGCAACACCAACTTATACAACAATAGAATATGTTGGTGGACCGAGTGTGACTGATTTGACTAATCTAAATCCGAATACTACTTATACTATTTGGATTAGAGCTTACAAAAATTCGGGAACGAATACACCGACTTGTACAGCAGGTGGAACTCCATTCCCTACCAATGCTTTGCCATCAGGTGCAACTCAGGCATCTTGCTGGGTTGGGCCAATTACAGTATCAACTAATGCAAGTACTACTGTTCCGGCTTCTCCTAGTAATGCTTATGTTAGAAATGATGAAATCACTCCAAAACCAAGTATCACCATCAGATGGACTGATAATTCTACTGACGAGGAAAGTTTCAAAATCGAGCGTTCGATTGACAATGGTGTGAATTGGACTATTTTAGCATCAGTTGCCCCTCATACTAGTACTGGTGAAACATCTTATTTAGATAATACGGTAGAGAATAACAGACGTTATAAATATCGCATTACAGCTATCAATTCAGTAGGTAGCAGCTTAACATCTGCAGAGTCTAACGAATACAAAAGTGCTCCTGCCGCACCGAAAGAATTTGCTTTAGATACATTTGGAAGCAACACAACCCTTAAAGGGGATGGCAGAGGCTTGTATAGTGTTGATTTGAGATGGTATCAAGCAAATAGAACAGATGTAGCTAAGTATGAAATAAGTTACTCTTCTGCTGATGGAATTGTAAATATGACTCAAACGTTCGGTATTCGTGGAGCTACTTACGAAGCTGCAACTTTAACAAAGTTATCTGAAGGAACTGGTTACTTATTAAAAGTTAGAGCTATCAATAGCGACGGAACACCAAGTTATTGGTCTAATGAACTTTTTATCACAACTTTAAAACGCACAGCTCCAAGAGCTCCGTACAATGTTGTTGCATTGACAGCTTCTGCAAATACTAATGACTTGAAATGGTCTGTTGGAGGATTACAAGATGGAATTACTAACAATCGTGTTAGAATTCATGTTTATCGTACTTCTTCAGGTGAAGATGCAGGAGATTACAAGCAAATTGCTGATTTAGGTCCAGATGCAGAAAGTTATTCTGATAACCAAGCAGCTTCTAATACTAAATATTGGTATAAAGTGGTAGCAGTAAACTACCAAGGTTTATCGCCAGTTTCTGCAATTGTAAACGCAGGTTCTCCATTCTCGCCGTCGCAATTAGCAACAGAAATGGGAACAGATGCTTTAGGTAACCCTGTTATCAAGGCTTTTTGGAAAGATAATTCTAACGATGAAGATTCTTTCACTTTAGAGAGAGCAATCGATCCAGACTTCACAAAAGAGGTTGTAAAGGCTTTCATTTCAAAGAATACAACTTCAGCAGTAAGTTTACCATTAGAAGAAGGATTAACTTATTATTTTAGAGTAAAATCTAGCAATGTTAATGGACATTTGGCTTATTCAGATGTAACTAAAGTTTCTACTGAAATCACTGCTGCTCCTAATGCCCCTTATGCCTTGAAAGCATCCGCTTCAAGTGGTGCTGTAGCATTAACTTGGGGTGATGATTCGAATAAAGAAGAAGGTTTTGAAATTGAGCGTTCTTCAGACGGAACAACATTTAGTAAAATTGCAAGCACAGGAAGAAATGAGAATAGCTACAGCGATAAAACTGCAAGTAAAACAGCTTATTATCGTGTAAGAGCTATTAACAGCAAAGGAACCTCAGCATATTCTAATGTTGCTCAAGTGACAGTTGCAGGTTCTTCTTCAAGAATTTCTAATGAAAATGCAGAAATATTCCAAGTATTCCCCAATCCAACTGCAAATTTAGTTCGTGTAAAAGTATCTGAAGATATGAACAACGGTGAAATTACCGTAACAGATAGAATGAACAGAATTGTTTCTAAAATTGCTATCAATCCAAATCAAACTGAATATAATGTTGATTTGAGTAATTTTGGCGAAGGTGCATACTTGATAAGTGTTAGAACTGAAACTCAACAAGTATCGAAGCGTGTATTGAAGTTCTAATCTGAACGTATTTTATAAAAAGGGGCTGTTTTTAAGAAACAGCCCCTTTTATTTTTATTTTAGATTTCCAATCATCGAGAATATTAAACAAGATGTGGTAATTAAAAACCGTTAATTTACTATTTCACCAATACAACAGATTCTTCCCTCTGAATCATCCTACCAAATACATCTGTTTCAATGCCGAAATTGTTAAAGATTTCTTCTATTTTATCCTTTCCTGAAGGCTCTACGGCAACTAATAATCCTCCGCTTGTTTGTGGATCAGCCAGCAAAATTCGTTGAGTTTCGGAGATATTTGATACTTTCATTCCATAGCTTTCCCAATTGGTATTACAACCTTTAGGAGCACAAAACGGATATAAAAAATCGTTTGCTTGTGGCATTTTCGGCACTTTCTCATAATCGATTTCGGCACTCAAGCCACTCCCTTCGCACATTTCAATCAAATGTCCTAACAAACCGAATCCCGTTACATCTGTCATGGCTTTTACCTCTGATAACTTTCCTAATGCTGCTCCAACTTTATTCAAACTTGCCATTTGATTAGTAGCAACTTTCAAATACTCAGGATTTGAAATGCCCATCTTTTGAGCAGTAGCTAATAATCCCACACCTAATGGCTTGGTCAGATATAATAAGCACCCTTCAGTGGCGGTAGAGTTTTGCTTTAAATGTTCAATTTTAACCCTTCCACTTACCGCTAGTCCAAAAAAAGGTTCAGGGCTATCAATGCTATGACCACCCGCCAAAGGAATATTTGATTCGGAGCAAATATCTCGACTACCCTCCAACACACGCTGTGCAATTTCTGCATCAATCGTATCAATCGGCCAGCCTAAAATAGCAATTGCCATCAAAGGCTCCCCGCCCATTGCATAAACATCGCTCAAAGCATTAGCAGACGCTATTTTACCAAAATCATAAGCATCATCTACAATAGGCATAAAAAAATCAGTTGTACTAATCAAAGCTTCTCCATTGCCAAGATCATAAACAGCGGCATCATCTTTATCTTTATTTCCCACTAATAATTGAGGAAAATTAGTCGGAATTTTGACTGTTGACAATATTTTATCAAGTACTTTAGGAGAAATTTTACAACCACAACCCGAACCGTGGCTAAATTGCGTAAGTTTTACCTCAGACATTTCTATATTTTTTACAATGTAAGCATTTGACTATCAGCAAATTAAATCATATTACTAAAAATCTAAAATGACAATCGGACAAAACAATCAAATAAATCAAACAAAAATACATAATATTGCATGATGATTCTATCAATCGTAGCATAAATGAGAAATATTTTTCTAATTCCGACCATATTAGCTCCAGAAACCCAACACGATGTTTTGCCTCCGCAAATCAAATCAGTCATATCCACATTAGATGTTTTTTTTGTGGAAGAGCTACGAACGGCACGTCGTTTTATCAGCAGCTTAAAAATTAATAAGGTTATTGATGAAATTACTTTTTATGAATTAGATAAAAATACAGCACCAGAAACAACTTTAGCTCAACTAAAAGCTCTTCAAACTGATGCAGGAATCATCAGCGAAGCAGGTTGTCCAGGTGTAGCAGATCCAGGGGCTGTAGCCGTAGGATTTGCCCATCAATTAGCATATAGAGTAATTCCGCTAGTAGGTCCTAGTTCAATCTTACTTGCATTAATGGCATCGGGGTTTAGCGGACAAAGCTTTGCCTTCAACGGATATTTACCAATTGATAAATCACAAAGGATAAACTCCCTAAAACAATTGGAACAGATTGCCAAGAAAAAAGCCCAAACACAAATATTCATGGAAACACCTTTTAGAAATAATCAATTATTAGAAGATATTCTGCTGACACTCCAAGCCGATACGTTGCTCTGTATTGCATCAAATATTCAGGCGAGTGACGAGCTAATCCAAACAAAAGCCATTAAACATTGGCGAAAATCAAAACCTGATTTGCACAAAAAACCAACTATTTTTTTGATATATTAAATTGATTTATGATACAGATACATTATTTCACTTTTTCTCCAATCCAAGAGAATACCTATATTTTATGGGATGAAACCAAAGAAGCCGTCATCATTGATCCGGGCTGTCTAGCACAATACGAAAAAGAAGAATTAGCCGATTTTATCGAGGATAATCAGCTATCTGTCAAATATTTATTACAAACACACGCACACCTTGACCATGTTTTCGGGAGTGCATTTGTAAAACGAAAATTTGGGGTACAGATGTATATGCACAAAAATGAAGTTCCCATTTTAGCCGATGTCGAAAACCGTTGTAAACTTTGGGGAATAAAAGGATACGAGCCTGTCGAGGCTGATGTTTTCATTGATGAAACTTCAATCATTTCATTCGGAAATAGTACTTTAGAAGTCAGATTTGTACCTGGTCATGCTCCAGGACACCTTGCTTTTGTTAATCATCAGCAAAAATTCATTATCGGGGGCGATGTTTTATTCAGAGGAAGTGTTGGACGAACAGATTTCCCCTATTGCAATCACCAAGATTTAATCAATAGTATTCATCAACAATTTTTAATATTAGACGATGAATACAAAGTTTATGCTGGTCATGGTCCAGCCACTAGCATTGGTCAAGAAAGAAATACTAATCCATTTTTTTAAACTATTATTTATGAAATTATTCACTATTCCAAACTTGATGACATTAGGCAACTTACTTTGCGGTTGTCTCGGTTTATTTTTTGTTTTTGAGGGTAACTTGATAACAGCCTCCTATCTGATATTCTTTGCGGGGGTTTTAGATTTTTTAGATGGTTTTGTGGCAAGATTGTTACAACAACATTCGGAAATTGGAAAACAATTAGACTCCTTAGCTGATATGGTAACTTTTGGGGTATTACCATCTATCATTATTGTTAAGTTGATTCAACTTTCAACAGAATATTCTTTGCCTTTAATGCCAGAAAATTTAAAATTCGAGCATCCTATGCCCAAAATTGCCTATATTGGGTTAGTTATTGCTTTATTCTCATGTTTACGATTGGCAAAATTCAACATCGACACCCGTCAGAGTACTAGTTTTATAGGGCTTCCCACGCCTGCTAATGCCTTTGTGGTTGCTTCTTTCCCATTGATATTGCAGTTCAACCCGATATACTCCGAAGGGCTACTCAATACAAATCTATTGATTGCCTATAGTTTAATTATTAGCTATTTATTAATAGCGGAACTTCCATTATTCGCACTAAAATTCAAAAAATTTGATTGGTCTAGTAACAAGATTAAATACCTTTTTTTACTTATTTCGATATTCTTAGTGCTTTTAATCCAATTTTTGGCTATTCCGATAATTATTTTTATTTATATAATAATCTCTGTTATCGATAATTTTACAAAAAAAAATTAACTTTGAAAGAAATATAAGCTTTATTATCATAGCCAAAAATAAAGACCTTTTTACCATTGTTTAATCACTCATTTAAAATTTATGAAAAACCCATTCGAAGAAAATCAAGTAGCTGTGCGTCCTACTTTTCTTACAATTTTATGTATCCTGACTATTATTTGGAATGCGTTCAAGTTCTATTCTGCCATTCCTAACACTTTTACTCCTGAAAAAATAATTGAAAGTAAAGAGCAGAGTAATGAAATGGTGATGGAAATGTTTTCAAAATACATGTCGGAAAATGATTTAGAACAAATCGAAAAATCCCAAGAAATGCTAGGGCAGTATTTCGACAGAAATAACTTAGTATTATCAGGCGGGATAAACCTAATTTCTTGTTTATTACTCATTTTAGGAGCAGTTTGGATGTGGGAGCTTCGTAAAAAAGGCTTTTGGGTATATTTGGCTGGCAATGTTATTGGGATATTGGCACCTATACTTATATTTGGTGGAAGCATCGGATGGACATTCGGTATTATGTCTTTGATTGCATCAGCTATTTTTACCAGTTTATATAGTGCAAATTTTAGGTACTTAAGTTGATTTGTATAAAAAAGCCAACGAATATTTAAAATTAGATACTATGTTGGCTTTTTGAATTACAAATAACTTTTGAAATTGTGTAATACTTTTCATACTCACCTCAGATAAATTTAAAAAAGTATATTTTTAAAATACTTTGCTGAAAAATACTAGTATTGATTCACAAAACAAATGTATCAACACACAAAATAGTCAGCATTTTAAAAAGTAAAAATGTACTTTATGTTTTTAGTATCCAAATATTAATTATCAATGTGAATAAACAATTAAAAAATACTATCAATCAAATTATACTTAGTAGTGGTTTTATTAGCATTTCAGTTATCATTTTATATTTTCTAAAACCTCAAACTGATTATCCTATAGTTGCTTTGCTATTGCTATTCATTGTCGGGATTTTTGCTGTTACTCTAAATATTATTCCTGTTATATTAGCATCAACTCTAAGTGCTTTATTGCTAAACTTTTTATTTATACCGCCACTTTATACATTACATATCGCAAATTCTAACGATATACTTTTATTTTTGATTTTTTTCATAGTATCTATCATAAATGCAATACTAACTAATCGAATAAGAAAAGCCGAAGCTGAAGCAAGAGACAAAGCTGAAAAAGTAAAGACAATAGAACTCTACAATACAGTATTAAATTCTCTTTCCCATGAACTCCGAACACCATTATCAACTATTAGTGCTTGCATAGATACACTTCTTTTTACTCCAGGCAATTTATCTATTCAACAACAATATGTATTACTAAATCAAATTCAAATTGCAAATAACAGATTGAATAGACAAGTAGATAACTTACTAAATATGAGCCGTTTAGAGTCTGGAATTTTAAAATTAAAGACGAATTGGTGTGACATAAACGAAATGGTTTTAAGCATAATAAATATTTCTAGAGAAACTTCAACTAAAAATATAATATATCACGAAGATACATCATTACCCCTGGTACTGATAGATGATGATTTGATAAATCAGATATTATCAAATCTTGTTAATAATGCAATTATTCACACTTCGGAGGAAACTGAAATAATTATCAAAGTGAGTATAAAATCCGAAATGAATCTCGTCATACAAGTGATTGATACAGGGTTAGGGTTGCCAGATGAAGAATTACCTAAATTATTTGATAAATTTTATAGAGTTCCTAATAGTGTTAAGGGTGGTACAGGTTTAGGGTTATCCATAGTAAAAGGATACATTTTAGCTCTAAATGGTACTATTGAAGTTGAAAAAAATCAACCGCAAGGTCTAATATTTAAAGTTGAATTACCTATAAAAACAAGCTACTTAAACAAACTTAGAAATGAATAAGGAAACTATATTAATCATAGATGATGAACCTCAGATAAGAAAATTATTAGAAATAATTTTGGAAACAAACAATTACAAAGTCATTCAGGCAGGTACAGCACATTTAGGGGTTGCATTATTAGCTAATCATAATCCCGACTTATTATTATTAGATATTGATTTACCAGATAAAAGTGGACTTGAAGTACTTCAGGAAGTGCGTCAGTGGTATAAGAATGCAATAATCATGCTCTCTGTCTTCACTGGTGAAGATGAAATAGTGAAAGCATTAGATAATAATGCTTCTGATTATTTAACCAAACCATTTCGTACAGCAGAATTACTAGCAAGAATAAGGAATGCAATCAAGAGAAATCATAGTATTTCAAGTGAAATAACATTAATTTTTGATAATCTAGAAATTGATATAGTAGCAAGGGTAGTTAAACTAAACAATGAAATTGTTAAACTCACCTCTACTGAATTTAATTTACTTTTACTATTGGCACAAAATCAAGGTAAAGTGTTAACTCAACAATTTATACTTAAACAAATATGGGGGGTAGGTTCTCAGACAGAAACCCAATATTTAAGAGTATTCATTGGCAATTTAAGAAAAAAGATTGAGACGAATCCTTCAAAACCAGTACATATAATCACTGAAAGTCGAATCGGGTATAGATTTCAATAATATTTATATTTTATTTATACCTATAATACATTTCTTTATAATTTGCCAATATTTATTTGCAGAACTTTGTAAAATAATTTTAAATCACATCTGCAAATGAGTAAAAACAATTCAATTCATAGTAGTAAAGTAACAATCGCTTCACTTCTAATAGCATTAGGGATTATCTATGGAGATATCGGCACAAGCCCATTATATGTTTTAAAATCTATTATTGGAACAAAAGTAATTTCAGAACAATTAGTTTATGGTGGTGTATCTTGTATTTTTTGGACATTAACCATTCAAACATCTATCAAATATATTTGGCTTACTTTACAAGCAGATAACCAAGGAGAAGGGGGAATATTCTCATTATATGCCTTGGTCAGACGGTTCGGCAAAAGTCTTGCTGTATTTGCTATTTTAGGAGCTACTACCCTCCTCGCTGATGGTATTATTACCCCTCCTATATCTGTTGCAAGTGCTATTGAAGGTTTAGGTAATGTGAAAGGATTAGAAAATATATTTGCAGCAGGTAGTAAAATCACAATAATAGTTGTCACTCTTATATTATCTATATTGTTTTTTTTTCAACGTTTTGGAACGAACAAAGTTGGAAAAGCATTTGGCCCAATAATGGTCATTTGGTTTTTTATGCTTACCATTTTGGGGGCTAATCAAATCATTGCATACCCAATTGTATTAAAAGCTATTAATCCTATTTATGCGTATGATTTATTGGTCAAATACCCCAATGGATTTTGGCTATTAGGTGCTGTTTTCTTGTGTACTACTGGAGCGGAGGCATTATATTCTGATTTAGGTCACTGTGGACGACAAAACATTCGTAGGAGTTGGTTATTTGTAAAAATAGCCTTATTAATTAACTATTTTGGACAATCGGCTTGGTTACTAAATAGCAATAATAATCTATTAAATGGTAGAAACCCCTTTTATGAAATCATGCCAGAGTGGTTTCTAATTCCAGGAATTATCATAGCAACACTAGCCACAATTATAGCATCTCAGGCACTTATAAGTGGAAGTTATACGCTCATTAGTGAAGCTATGAACTTGAATTTTTGGCCAAGAGTTGCAATACGTCAACCTTCGGACACCAAAGGTCAAATCTATATCCCAAGTGTTAATAGTATATTATGGTTTGGTTGTATATTAATGATTCTCTATTTCAAATCATCTGAACACATGGAAGCAGCATACGGATTTAGCATTACTGTAACAATGATAATGACAACAATTCTACTATCTGCTTATCTGATTTATATTAGACGATGGAATAAAATTTTAGTTATTAGTCTATTAATTTTATTCTCTTTGGTTGAGTGTTCTTTCTTCTTAGCAAACGTAGCTAAAATTAAAGAAAGGTGGATGTTCTTATTCTTCGAATTATTTATATTCTCAATTATGTATATATGGTACAAAGCAAGAAAAATTAATAATAGATTTATTAACTTCATTGATTTGGGAAAATATGGAACTCAACTGACAGAACTTAGCAATGACGATTCAATTTCGAAATTTTCGACTCATTTAATATACTTAACTAAAGCAGATAGGCGTAGTGAAATTGAGGAAAAAATCATTAAATCTATTTTTGCAAAAAAACCTAAAAGGGCCGATGTTTACTGGTTTGTACATTTAAACCGCACTAATCAACCCTATGAACTTAGTTATGATGTATCTG